>TARA_R100000963_G_C4646087_1_pt1 | contig 9995 bp, 10 predicted proteins | sample TARA_R100000963 | Tara Oceans TARA_R100000963 (sample SAMEA2621010) | marine metagenome | biome: marine biome (ENVO:00000447); feature: mesopelagic zone (ENVO:00000213); material: "saline water (ENVO:00002010), including plankton (ENVO:xxxxxxxx)" | depth 700 m | reverse complement strand
TGGCGATGATCTTCAAGCGCATGAACATCGACACCCAGGAAGTATTGGAAGCCGCCGGTACGAAGTGGAACTTCTTGCCGTTCCGCCCCGGCCTGGTGGGCGGCCACTGCATCGGCGTGGACCCGTACTATCTGACCCACAAAGCCCAGGCGGTGGGGTACCACCCTGAAGTAATCCTCTCCGGGCGTCGCATCAACGACGGCATGGGCCGTTTCGTTGCCAGCGAGCTCGTTAAAGCCATGCTGGACCGCTGCATCCAGGTCAACGGCGCCCGGGTACTGGTAATGGGCCTGACCTTCAAGGAAAACTGCCCGGACCTGCGCAACACCCGGGTGATCGACGTGATCCGCGAACTGCAGGACTACAACGTCACCGTCGATGTCTACGATCCTTGGATCAACCCGGATGAGGCCTACCGGGAGTACGGCATTCAGCCCATTGAGAAGCCGCAGGTGGCCAGCTATGACGGTGTCGTCCTGGCCGTGGCCCACAATGAATTCAAGGCCATGCGCGCTAGCGAGGTCCGTCAACTCGGCCGCGACCCACACGTTCTCTACGACCTGAAGTACGTGCTGCCGAAAGAGGCTGTTGATCTCCGCCTCTAGAAGGCGGCCGTGGGACGGACTTTGTAGGGGCGGGCCTTGCCCGCGAATGCTAGCAGCCACTACCAAACTGGAAATCAATGACCCGCTACGAACAAGTAAAAGCCGACCTCCAAGCCAACCCCAAAACCTGGCTAATCACAGGCGTAGCCGGCTTCATCGGCTCCAACCTGCTCGAAACCCTGCTAAAGTTGGACCAAAGCGTAGTAGGCCTGGATAACTTTGCTACCGGCCACCAGTACAATCTGGACGAGGTCCAAACCTTTGTGTCCGAGGAGCAGTGGGCCCGCTTCCGCTTCATCGAAGGCGACATCCGCAATCTGGACCACTGCCGTGAAGCTGTAAAGGGGACAGACTACGTCCTGCATCAGGCCGCCCTGGGCTCCGTGCCGCGTTCCATCGAGGACCCGATCGCTACCAACCAAGCCAACATCGACGGCTTTCTGAATATGCTCGTGGCGGCAAAGGACGAGGAGGTAAGCAGCTTCACTTACGCGGCCTCCAGCTCCACCTACGGCGACCACCCGGATCTCCCCAAGGTCGAAGATAAAATCGGCAACCCGCTCTCCCCGTATGCGGTAACCAAGTACGTGAATGAGCTTTACGCCAGCGTGTTCGCCCGAACTTACGGCTTTAAGACCATAGGCCTCCGCTACTTCAACGTATTCGGTGCTCGCCAGGATCCTAATGGCGCCTATGCGGCGGTTATTCCGAAGTGGACCGCTTCGATTATTAGGGGCGAGCCGGTCTACATAAACGGAGATGGTCAAACGAGTCGAGATTTTTGTTATATCGATAATGCGGTGCAAGCTAACATACTAGCAGCGACTATTAATTCAGATAATGCAAAAAATCAGGTCTATAATGTGGCATGTGATGCCCGAACTAGCCTAAATCAGCTTTTTCTCTCTATCCGAAGGCAGTTGGACGCAATAAACGTAGCTGGCACACGAGAACCGAAGTACCGAGGCTTTCGCCCTGGCGATGTACGTCACTCTCGGGCGAGTATTAGTAAGGCCAAAGAATACCTCGGGTATTCGGTTTCTCACTCGGTTCTAAGCGGATTGGCGATAGTTATGCCCTGGTATATTCAGTTAAATGATAATATAAAAATATTTCATGATCCAGAACAATAGAATTATTTAGATTAAATTCCTCTAAGGTGTATGAGACGTGCGGAGATCTAGAATTAGATGTTTGCGAATTGACTATAGATGGCCGCTTTCATGGTCTAGGCGGCGCATCGTCCCTGGGCGTTGCTTCATTGGTCACAGGGTGGAGCCACAAGTGTAGAATGCTCTTTAAAGACTACGATTTTGAAGATCGGGTTATTGATCTGGAGAGCAATAAAATCCGAAATCTATGCAAAATAGATATATCGCGGTAGTCAAAAAACGCAATCAGTTATCTCTTGAGTTGAAGGCGCGCTCCAAAGATCTAAAGGTGCAATCTCAAAAAATGTGGAAAGAAGTTTTGAGGCATTTCAATTTGAGCTTTTCGGTAAATTCGCTTTTGGGTTAGGCAAGATAAGACGCACCTCTAATTACCTTCAACTATAAACGACGGCGATCAGGTATAGATTGAAATCCGCTTATAAACTTCATTCTAATAGAATGCCTGGTTTTTGCTTATATATGCAAAAATTTAAATAAGACCGATGGTGCGTTAAATTTGTCTGCTTTGAATAAAGGTCTTAATAATATGGGTAATGAAGCTAAAGAAGATAACGTTGGAGTATTAAATTTATACGCCGGAAGCAGACCTTTTTTTGCAGTCATAATCCCGGTTTATAATAAAGAGCAGCATGTTGCTAAAGCTATCGATTCAGTCCTTAGGCAAACATATAAAAATTTTGAGCTTATAATTGTTTGTGATCCGTCAGACGACCAAAGCAAGGATAAAGTTTATCAATTTAATGATCCTAGAATTCAGGTATTTCACAGAGACCAACCAGGGCCTGGCGGTTATGCAGCCCGAAACTTGGGCATGAGAAATGCGACTGCGTCGTGGATCACATTTCTGGATGCGGATGATGAATGGTTTCTGGATAGATTGGCGTACCACAAATCGCTTATTGATCGCACGAATCTAAAGGTAATTTGCTCAAGTTGGCGCGACGTATACGAGAATGGAAGTGAGTCGACGGCGGCGCGTCTGTTGGAAGAGCCCTTATCTGCAAGTAAATTTTTTAAAGTATATCGCAAAGAAAGCCGCGTAGTATGCACTAATACTATTACCTTCCATAAAACAATATTCGATGCAATTGGCGGGTTCCCGGAGAATCGTTATGCAAGGGGGGGGGATGTCAGTACATGGGTGCGTATAATAGATTATGCAGGAGAGGTTTATAGATCCACGCGCGAGACTGCGTATTATAATAAAAGTAACTCTACAGTTACTAAGGCTATTGATCCTTCTATTTCTCATAATGCCGTTTACGAGATGTGCGTCGAAATATCGAAAAGAAGGCGGATGCACCCACTTTATAGGCTTACTCTTGCTAAGCTTTCGAATAAACATCTTCGATACGGGCTAGTCTGCCGTATTAAAAAGGGAGAGATTCGTATATCCGATCTTAAGTATTACAGCTTTTGGGCGAATCCACTATCTTATGTTTCTTTCCTTTTTTTAAGCATGTTGCCGGACATGTTTATTCGAAATGTTGTTATAAAGGTGTTGAAAATAAAAAAGTATTTTAGACGTATTTTTTAATTCAAGGTAGCGCCTCATAGAGTTTCCAATGATTTGAATTCTTTAGTAGTCGGCCATCCAGAGAGATATCTAACGTTTGCCATTTTATGAAATATACTAAACGAATCCTACTGGTTTGTTCCTCTCTGGGTGATGGTGGTGCCGAGAGGGTTGCCGTTAATATGTCGTGCGAGGTGGACAAGTATGGTCATAAGGTGACAATATTCTATTGGGATAATAAATCTGACAGAGAATATGCGCTCTCCGACAATGTAAGCTTGATTAAGTCACCTTCACGTTCATTCTTGGGTAGAGTTATAGCGCTTACTAAATTACTCCGCAATCAAAGTTTTGACGTGGGTATTGGTTTTACTGACATTCCAAATATAATTCTTTTTCTGGCTAGCCTGTTTTCTTTTCGTTCGCTAGTTAGGATATCTACCATACATGCTGACTTAGTAGCTCGTGACGCGCATGTGCCGCATGGACGGGTTAAAGCTCAGCTTTTGAAAACTCTACACGCCTATGCTTGTCGTCGATCAGGCTTTACGGTTGCAGTTTCAGATGGTGCTAGGCAATCAGCTATAGAGTATTTATCACTAGTTCCCTCGAAGACAGTAACAATATACAACCCTATACTGGATGATGTTCATAATGTTGAGTCAAGACCTAAGCCTTCTCTACCGCTAAAGTTGGTTGCCGCAGGACGCCTGACTGAGGCTAAAGATTATCCTACAATGATAGAGGCGGTAAAACGAATTGTTTCTGTTGAAGGCATCGAGTGTAATTTGCATGTTTATGGTGAGGGTCCGCTGCGCTCTGAATTAGAGCTTTTGATTTCAAAAAATGATTTAAATGAAAAAGTTATACTCAAGGGTTTCGTCAAAGATCTGCGTTCTAAGCTGCCTGAGTATGACGTTTTCTTATTGTCTTCGCAATGGGAGGGCTTATCGAATGTATTGGTTGAAGCGCTTTCTGTGGGCTTGCCAATCATTTCTACAGATTGCCCATCTGGTCCTCGAGAAATACTTATGAATGGCGAGTTTGGCGTATTAGTTCCCACCCGGTCTGCCGGCCACATGTCCCAAGCTATAAAACAATTGTCAGAAGATAAGTTTCAGATTAAAAAAGATGAGCTGTTGAAACATCTCAATAAATTCACCCTCCCTACCGCCACTGCTGCGTATCTGGCGCTTATCGACCGACTATGTGAATAGCTTTTAAGGAAAGCCGAAGGCATTATCGTATGAATTTTAGGTACAAGATAAACCTCTATCATCGTTTTTTTTATTGGAACAAGGAAAAAATCGTTTTCGTGCATGTGCCTAAAGCAGCCGGAACGAGTATCAATAAAGCTTTATACGGCCGTACCTTGGGCCATTATACTGCATTACAAATAAAGTCGGCTTTTCCGAATCTTTATGAAAACGCTTTTGTGTTTTCACTCGTGCGAAATCCGTGGAGCCGAGTTTTGTCTGCATATCGGTTTGCGAAACAGGGGGCGACAGATAGTATGGGTATATCCAATCCCTCTTACTATCAGAGATATGAGTTTCGGTCTTTCGAAAGTTTTCTATTTGAGTGGCTGGTGTTTCAAGATTTAAAAGAAATAGATTTTGTTTTTCGCCCACAGTATTCATTTTTATGTGGCGATGGGAACTATGATGTCATTGTTGATTACGTTGGAAAAGTTGAAAATATTGTCGAGGCCGCAAGTAAAATAAAAGAGTTTACTGGGCGCTCCATAAAGCTAAATAGAGAAAATGTCACTCGCGGTAAAGTAGAATATCAGAAACATTATAAGGATAATGACAGCGTTAATGTGATTCGTGATATCTATGCAAATGATATAGAAATTTTTGGTTATAGCTTTGATGAATAGTGTTTTATAGACAATAATTCTTTGCTACTTTATCCGGCGGCTTCTTGGTTGGGCTATAGTTTATGAAGGTTTTGCATTTTATCTCCGCACCTGCGGCCGGCGGCGCAGAAGTTTATGTCAAAGATTTGTCCAAGGCCTTGGTTGGAGCGGGGCATCAAGTACATATAGTTTTTCTTAGTAGGGCACAAGAAATAGGTAGAGACGAAGATTTTGAAGATCGCTTTTTGACTGAGATTTCCTCTTTTGGTATTACTTGGTCTTTCATGCCCGAACAATCACGGCGAAATTTTTTTAAGTCAGCGCTATTCTTTAGGAAATTAGTTAAAGAGAATGCGCCAGACATCATTCATTGCCATCTTTATTATGCGTTGTTTTTTTCCTTTTTCACTTCGCGTGTTCCTGTTGTTTATACACACCACAATATTCGTCTGAAAATACCAGGTTTTCTCTTCAAAATTTTAGACTTCAAGGTTCGATATTACGTTGGCATATCCTTGGCTTGTTCAAGGAAGCTGGCTTCTGTCTCGAAAAAACCAGTTCATCGCATCGATAATGGCATCGATACAAAACGTATTTTGCCGAGGTCGTCTAATGGAGATTCGGCCACTAAAATCGTGATGGTGGGCTCCTTATGTGAGCAAAAAAATTATTCATTATTTTTGAAATCAGTATCACTTTTACGTGATTTGGATTTCTCTGTTAGCATTGCTGGTGAGGGCCCTTATAAAATAAGGCTTCAAAAAGAGATCGCAAGACTGGGTATCCAAGATAGGGTTTCTCTCATCGGTAATATATCAGATATCCCGGATTTATTAGCTAAATCGGATTTGTTTGCTATGTCCTCCCTTTGGGAGGGCCTTCCGATATCGCTTTTGGAGGCTACGGCTGCCGGCCTGCCTTCAATTGTGACTAATGTCGGCGGATGCTCAGAGGTGGTGCACGCATGTCAAAGTGGTGCAATTGTAGATGAGTTGACACCTTCTGAGTACGCTAAATCTCTTGCTTTTTTGATTCAATCAAAAGAAGTAAGAGATATTTATGCGCATAATGCAATTAAATTGTTTCAGCGATACAAGATAGAGACTTCATTGAATAAGCATTTGCATTTTTATAGTAAAGCCATCTATAAATAGAGGTATTTTGTGACTGAATTCTCGCCCTCCTTGGTCCAGGTTTTTTCTGCGTTTCTTGTTTTCACGTTAGGCCTGATACTTTTTGCTTGGGTGAGGCGCTTTTTCCAATGTGGTTTTTATCGCGCTCTACTGATATATTTTTGGCATACGCTTTTTTCATTGGTTTCGTATCTTTACGTTATAAAGTTTGGTGGCGACGCTATTCAGTACTTTAGGTCGAGCCTATCGCCCGACGTTGAGTTTTCTTTAGGTACCAATGCTGTCAGATTTATTGCTTCGATTTTTACTCAAGGTTTTGGTTTATCTTTATTTGGGTGTTTCTTGGTTTTCCAAATATTTGGAGCCATGGGTTTGTTAGCTTTCGACGCGTCGCTGCGTGAGGCGACGCAATTCAAAAGTCGCAACATTAAGCGACTCGCCACCATCATCGTGTTTCTGCCGTCCCTTAGTTTTTGGTCGTCGGCTTTAGGGAAAGATGCGCTCTCGTTTTTCGCGGCGGGTTTCGCCCTATGGGCGGCGCTTCGTTTGAGACAACGTTGGTGGCTATTGGTTTTTGCTATTTTTGTAATGTTGCTTGTGCGTCCACACATGGCAGGCATGATGGGTTTGGGCTTAGCTGGGTCGTTTTTGTTGCAGCGTGGCATACCTATCGTTCAGCGACTACTCCTGGGCGGTGCAGCGGTCGCGGCCTCACTTGCTTTGGTGCCGTTTGGCCTCGACTACGCCGGCGTTGGTCAACAAGCCGGCGCGAGCGAAGTGATCGAATTTATTGAGTCACGCCAGAATCATAATCTTAAGGGTGGTGGAGCCGTTGATATTTCCGGAATGTCTCCTCCCGCCCAGATGTTTACTTATTTATTTCGCCCTACGCTCATTGAGGTCAGAGATGCGTTTTCCTTGGCTGCTGCTATAGATAATCTCATCCTTCTTTTCTTGTTTATTTCTGGCGGCTGGGTATTGATAAAAAAGCCGTTGCCAGTCTACTTTTCAAAACATAATCGTATGTTTTTATGGATTTATAGTTTTATCGCTTGGGTCATTTTGGCTATGACTACCGCGAACCTCGGTATCGCTTTAAGGCAAAAATGGATGTTTGTGCCAATGTTAATATTTCTTTTTATTTCTGTTATCGGGAAAAATAATAGTATTGATGAATGTCAATCTGGTGACGCCGCGAGGCGGATTCCGTGAAGCCTTTGTTCCTTTTGGTTGCTAGTTTCCCCGATTCGTTAACCAAATTTCGTGGTCCTCTCATAGACTTATTGCTTGAATCGGGTAAGGACGTACATGTGGCCGTTCCCGATCTGGCGCCACAAGGGGAAATTGCCCTTGCTTTGGCAAATAAGGGCGTACGAGTTCATGACGTTCCCCTCCATCGGACCGGTCTTAATCCGGTAAGAGACCTAAGGTTGCTGCTTTCATTGGCGATTTTGATGTTGCGGCTTCGCCCTCAGTTCGTTCTGAGCTACACAATTAAGCCGGTTGTCTACGGCTCGATAGCGGCTTGGCTTGCCGGCGTGACGCATCGGTTTGTCTTGGTAACTGGTCTCGGCTATGCATTTACCGGTACCGCTTCTGGAAAACGTGCTTTGCTGCGGCGTTTAATTCAGCAACTCTACCGGTTCGCATTAAAGCGTACGCATCGTGTGTTCTTTCAGAATCCGGATGATGAGGCGCTTTTCAGGGAGTTGAAGCTGTTGCCTGAGACCGTTCCTTCCTCGGTTGTGAGTGGTTCCGGTGTGGATGTGACTGAGTATTCCGTCGCTCCGTTGCCGGATAAGCCCTGCTTTCTCCTAATTGCCCGTCTATTGGGTGATAAGGGCGTCCGAGAGTATGCGCAAGCCGCGCAGCTGGTGAAGACGGTGTATCCGGAGGTCGTCTTTCGGCTGGTCGGCTGGATCGATGACAACCCCGATGCCATAACCCAGCGGGAATTGGATCAATGGGTGGATTCCGGCCTTCTTGAGTTCTTGGGCAGGTTGGACGATGTGCGTCCGGCTATTTCGGGCTGTTCCGTGTATGTGCTGCCTTCATACCGTGAGGGGACGCCCCGCACGGTACTTGAAGCCATGGCGATGGGCCGGCCGGTGATCACCACGGACGCACCGGGCTGCCGAGAGACCGTTATCGATCGGGATAACGGGTTCCTCGTGCCAGTTAAGGATGTCCAGGCTCTGGCGGACGCTATGATCAAGATGATCGATTCACGCGGGTTAGTGTCCAAAATGGGTGAGAGGTCGAGACAGATCGCCGAGACCAAGTATGACGTCCACAAGGTTAATGCTCTCATGCTTGAAGGAATGGGTATTAAATGAAACGCGCCATGGATTCCATCGTCGCCCTTGCCGCCCTTGTGCTGCTTTCACCGGTTTTTGTTGTGCTTTGTTTCCTGATCCGGCGGAAACTGGGCTCTCCCGTATTCTTCCGTCAGGTGCGGCCCGGTATCGACGGTCGACCGTTCAACATGGTGAAGTTTCGAACCATGACTGATGAGCGAGGCTCTGACGGCGAGTTGCTCCCCGATGATCAACGCCTTACTGCGTTAGGTGCGTGGCTGCGTTCGACCAGCCTTGATGAGCTCCCGGAACTTTTTAACGTGCTGAAAGGCGATATGAGCCTGGTGGGCCCGCGTCCGCTGCTGATGGAGTATTTGTCGCTTTATAACGAGCGTCAGGCGCGCCGCCACGAAGTCCGCCCAGGCATTACAGGCTGGGCTCAGATTAATGGTCGCAACGCTCTATCCTGGGAAGAGAAGTTCGAGCTGGATGTGTGGTATGTGGATAATCGATCAGTATGGTTAGATATAAAAATTCTGTTTAAAACTGTTTTCCAAGTTCTTAAGCAAGATGGTATTTCCCACTCCGGTGAAGCGACTATGCCTCGTTTTACCGGGTCGAAAAAGGATAGGTGACGTAATGCGACCGATTGTTATCGTGGGTTACGGAGGTTTCGGGCGGGAAGTCTATTGGCTTGCTAAAGACTGTGGCAGAGAAGTGATAGGCTTTCTTGATGATGCCGCACCCCCTGGTGACTATAATCGGTATCGTGTCCTTGGGGACCTTCGGAGCGCAATAGATCATAAGGATGCTGATTTTGTGGTTGCTATTGGCAACCCCAGGGTCAGAAAGTCGGTAGTCAGTAAGCTCAGCGCTGCTCAAGATGTACGGTTCGCTACCCTGATCCACCCTTCTGTCCTGATGGATTTCTCGTCAGTCTCCATTGGCGAGGGTTCGCTAATTTGTGCGGGCTGCGTCGGGACAGTGGATTTTTCCGTCGGAAAGCATGTGATCATCAACCTGAAATGCACTATCGCGCATGACGATGTAATTGAAGACTTCGTGACTGTGGCGCCTCTCGTAGCGATTTCCGGGAACGTGACGCTGAAAGCTGGTGTTGAGGTCGGCACAGGTGCGTCTATTCGCCAAGGTGTGGTGATGGAGGAGGGATCTATGCTTGGCATGGGGTCGACCCTAACCTCTAACACCGATGCTAATACGATTTTTCTGGGTTCCCCGGCGAAGGCATTCAAGCCCTTGCCGAAGTTTTGATTACACGTCGGTTTAAGTAACAAATTCAGTCTACCTATTTTTTATTACTGCCTTATGGTAGTGATTCTGTTGTTGTGACGGGGATCACACGCATTGAAGGAGCGCTGCAATGTTGAATGGACCTTTCCCTCCCTGGCCG
>TARA_R100000963_G_scaffold13998_2_pt1 | contig 10342 bp, 8 predicted proteins | sample TARA_R100000963 | Tara Oceans TARA_R100000963 (sample SAMEA2621010) | marine metagenome | biome: marine biome (ENVO:00000447); feature: mesopelagic zone (ENVO:00000213); material: "saline water (ENVO:00002010), including plankton (ENVO:xxxxxxxx)" | depth 700 m | reverse complement strand
CGAAAGGGAGCGAAGCTCCCGGCAGGATGCCAGAGAGATTTCTGACGGCAGCACCATCAACGTCTCTGGGATCCTGCCGGCCGGCTTTGCCGCCCTTTCGCTTGCAAGGCAAGCTCCCACAAAGCTCCGGCTTCGTAGAATGTTCCGGAGCGCTTAATCAATCGCGTTCAAAACTTGCCGTTCTGGCTTACAGCAATTTCAGCCCTGGCCGACAGAGCCCCGTCCCCGATTGTTGGAGACTGACCACTTCCGTTTATTGATGGGAGGGGACAAGGATGTCTCGTGCAATTTTTCTGTTCGTACTGGCCACGGTGCTGGCGTTCGGCGTGGTGGTGGCCAGTGTCGGGCACGGCCGCACCGTGCCGGCGCTGACCCAGGCCCGGGTCTATCAGGGGGAAGCGGACCTTTCCCGCTACTGGGTCAGCGAAAAGTTTGACGGCGTGCGCGCCTACTGGGACGGCGAAGACCTGATTTCCCGCCACGGCAACCGCTTCGATGTGCCGGCGGCGTTCACCCGGGGCTTCCCGGAGCAGCCCCTGGACGGCGAGCTGTGGATGGGGCGCGGCACCTTCAGCCGGATGGTGGGCCTGATCAACCGCCACGACACCGGGCCGGAGCACTGGCGGGATGTCTATTACATGGTGTTCGACCTGCCCCGGGCGGCGGGCCCCTTCGACGAACGCCTGCAAACCCTGCGCCGGTTGCTCAAGGACCATGACAATCCGCATTTGCGTCTGGTGCGCCAGCTCAAGGTCCCCGACCGGGCGGCGCTCGACCGGCGCCTGGAGAAAGTGATCGAAGCCGGCGGCGAAGGGTTGATGCTGCACCGGGGCGACGCCCCCTACCGCAGCTACCGCTCGGCGGATCTGCTCAAGGTGAAGCCCTACCAGGACGCCGAGGCGCGGGTGGTGGCTCATCTGCCCGGCGAGGGGCGGCTGGAAGGCAAGATGGGCGCGCTGCTGGTGGAAACCGCGAGCGGGCAGCATTTTCGTCTCGGCAGCGGTTTCAATGACGCCCAGCGGGCGGAGCCGCCGCCGATCGGCAGCCTGGTGACCTACAAGTTTTATGGCCGCACGCGCCACGGCCTGCCGCGCTTCCCCAGCTTTCTGCGGGTGCGGCGGCAGGGGCCGGGCTTTATCCGCTGAGGGTTGCAGGACGGCGCCCGCTGGGCGATAAGTAGCACACCGAAACAAGGAGTGCGCGCTATGCCCAGCGCTTTTATTACCGGTGCCCGGGGTTTTCTGGGCGGCCATATCACCCGACAGTTGCTCGACGCCGGCTGGGAAGTGACCGCCCTGCTGCGCCCCGGCAGCGACGGCGCGGCCCTGTCCGCCCTGGGGGTCAAAGTGGTGGAGGCGCCGATGGACAACGCCACGGAAGTCACCCTGGTGATGCCGCCGGCGGTGGACGCGGTGTTCCATGTGGCGGGCAATACCAGCCTTTGGCGGCACCTGAACCAGCGCCAGTACCAGGACAACGTGATGGGCACCCGGGCGTTGATCACCGCCGCGCTGCGCAACCAGGCCGGGCGCTTTATTCATACCTCCTCGATTTCCGCCTGGGGCATCCAGGACGAGGCCATCGACGAGGCGTCACCGTCCAACGCCGCCGACGACTGGATCGGCTATAACCGCACCAAGTATCTGGCCGAGGAAGAGATCCGTCACGGTATGCAGCACGGTCTCGACGCGGTGATTCTCAACCCCTGCGGCATTATCGGCGCCGGTGACACCCACAACTGGTCGCAGATGATCACGCTGATCGAGCAGCGCAAGCTGCCCGGCGTGCCGCCCGGCGGCGGTAACTTCTGCGCGGTGGAGGAAGTGGCGCGGGCGCACCTGACGGCGGTGGAGAAAGGAGTGCGCGGCGAGAACTATATTCTTGCCGGCGTCGAGGCCAGCTTTCTGGAGCTGGCCAACACCATCGGCCGGCTGCTCGACCGGCCCACGCCGCGCAAACCGATGCCGGTCTGGCTGCTGCGGCTGGCCGGGCAGGTCTACGCGGTCGGCGGGCTGTTCACCCGGCAGGAACCGCGCCTGACCCCGGAGAAGGTGGCGCTGGTCACCAGCCGGGTTCACGCGGATGGCAGCAAAGCGGTGCAGGAGCTGGGGTTCGACGCCACGGTGCCGCTGGAAACCATGCTGCGCCGCTGCATCGACTGGATGCGCGAGACCGGGCGCCTTTAGCGCAGCGCCCGGTAGACGCGAAAGCGGTTGGTTTCGCTCACCACCTGCACGTGCCGGAAGGCGGCGTCGAGCCACTGCACATAGGGCAGCTCGCGGTTCGCCACCATCCAGAATTCACCGTGTTCCTCGAGATGGCGCGGCGCCTGTTCGATCAGGCGCCGGGTGATCGACATGGTGCGGTCACGGCCGTCGTGGAACGGTGGGTTGGTCACCAGGGTCTGGTAACGCCCCTCCACGCCGCCGTAGAGGTCCCCGCCCACCACCTTGCCCTGCAAGTGGTTGCGGTTGAGGGTGCTGCAGGCGGCGGCCACTGCGGTGGCGCTCACATCGGTGCCGGTCACGTTGCAGCCGGCATGGGCCAGCGCGGCGGTGATCACTCCGCAGCCGCAACCCATATCCAACGCCTTGCCGCGGGGCGCCGCCTCGGCGAGCGCCTGCAGCAACAGGGCGGTGCCTTCGTCCAGGCGGCCGTGGCTGAACACCCCCGGATAGCTGATCACGTCCAGGTCGTCGACGCGCACCACGCTTTCCACCTGCTCCAGGGACAGTGCCGGCCCCGGCCGCAAGGCGCCGCGATAGACTTTGCAGTGACGGGCGCTGTCCACCAGGGTCACCCCGTCGGCGTGCCGGGACAGCCGCGTCACGCCGCCGCGGATGCCGCCCTTGGCCGGCCCCACCAGCCACACCTCCAGCGGTTCCTCGACGCTGCCGGCAAGGCCGCGCAGCAACAGTTCCAGGCGCTCCGACGATTTCGGCAGCGGCAGGATCACCAGGTCGGTGTCCTCGGGGAGCGTGGGCAGAGGCGCCCACTGGTGGGCACCGACGGTGTAATCGTCGGCGTGCAGATAGACCTGCTCGGCGGGCAAGTCGGCCAGCTCCGGGTCGTTGGCGTCGACCACCAGAACCCGCCGTCCGGCCAGGCTCTCTTCCTGTCGCCACAGTAACCGTGTGCTGTTTTCCATCGCTTGGCGCCTCGGCAAATCGGGCAGTATAAACAAACCCGGCCCCGGGGGATAAATCCGGCCTTCACGGCGCGCTTGAAGTTTTACATAAACACCACGCCCGGGGTGCTTTCCTACCGCTAGAATGCGCGAATCAGATGATGTTGTGGAGGCAAAGGATGGTCCGTTCCGCAGTTCTGGCTATTGGTATTCTAGTGGCGTCCCTGGCCTGCGCCGATAACAGCGACAGCGTGTTTGAAGAAGCGCTGCACGCCGCCCGCAATGATGATTGGAACGGTCTGGCCCAGGCACAGAAACGCCTGTCCGACGATCACCCGCTGCAGGCTTACCTGGAATTCCACCGGCTGCGCGCCGCCCTGCCCGATCTCTCACCGCAGCGCGTGGTGGAATACGGCGAGCGCTACCCGGATTCGCCGCTGCCCGACGATATCCGCCAGCACGCCCTGGTGGCCTACGCCAAGGAATCGCTCTGGCGCGACGTGCTGAAGGTCTACGACCGCGCGCCACGGGGCACCGAGCTGCGCTGCTATTACCTGCGCGCCCAGTGGGAAAACGGTGACAAGGGCGTGCTGCCGCAGGTTCGCGAGCTCTGGCTTTCCGGCAGCTCAAGACCGTCCAGTTGCGACCCGCTGTTCGAAGCCGCCCGGGACCAGGGCGTGATCGGCGAACAGGAAATCTGGGAACGTCTGCTGCTCGCCTTCGACCAGGGCGCCACCGGCCTGATGAGCTACCTGGCCGACATGCAGAGCGGCGCGGACGCCACCGCCGGCGAGTGGCTCGGCCGCCTGCACCGGGACCCGGAGCGGCTGCGCGAGCTGCCCGAGGGCATCGGTGATGAACGCCGTGAACAACTGCTCAGCGCCGCCCTGCGCCGTCTCGCCTACACCGACACGGTGCGCGCCCGGGAGCTGTTTGAACAGGAAAGCGCCAACCTGGGCCTCAAGGACCCGGCCCTGCGCGAGCGCGCCGCGGAGCGCATTGCCTGGTACTCCACCATTCGCGGCATTGAAGAGAACCGCCAATGGCTGGACGGCTGGCTGGCCAACAACGGCAGCGCGGACACCCTGGACCAGCGCGCCCGGCGTAGCGTGATCGAACAGCGCTGGGACGAGCTGCCTGACTGGGTGGCCCGCCTGCCGGCGGCGGCGCGCGACGACAGCCGCTGGCAGTACTGGCTGGGCCGTGCCGCCGAGGAGAACGGCGATGATGAGGCAGCCCGCGCCCACTGGGGCCGCGCCGCCGGGCAGCGTAACTTCTATGGCTTCCTGGCCGCCGAACGGCTCGGCCAGGCCCCGGTGTTCAGCAATGCCTCGCCGGCCACCGACGACAGTGCCCCGACCCAACCGGGCCTGGCGCGGGTGGCGCTGCTGCGGGAGATCGACGAGCCGCAACTGGCCTGGGACGAGTGGAACTGGATGCTCTGGCACAGCAGCGAGGGGCAGCGCCGCAAGCTGGCGCAGCACGCCTTGCAGCAAGGCTGGTACGACCTGGTGGTGCAGGCGTCGATTCAGGCCCGTGCCTGGAACGTGCTGGCCTGGCGCTTCCCGGCCGCGCACCGGGACCTGTTCGTGAACGCCGCCCGTCGCCACGATCTGGACCCCTGGCTAAGCATGGCGGTGGCGCGCCGCGAAAGCGCGTTTTACCCCCACGCCCGTTCCCCGGTGGGCGCCCAGGGCCTGATGCAGCTGATGCCGGGCACCGCCCGCAAAGTGGCGCGCGACGCCGGCCAGACCCCGCCCGACGCCCGCCAGGTGATGGACCCGGACATCAACGTGGCCCTGGGCACCCGTTATCTGGCGGAGTTGCTGGAGCGGTTCAACGGCAACCGCGTGCTGGCGCTGGCCGCTTATAACGCCGGCCCGCACCGGGTGGACGACTGGCTCGCCGAGGAAGAGGACGCGGTGCCGGCGGACGTCTGGATCGAGTCCATTCCCTTCTATGAAACCCGGGAATACGTGCAGGCGGTGCTCACCTACCGGGTGCTGTTCCAGGGCTTGCACGGCAACCGGGAAGAACTGGTGCTGCTGCGGCCCGACGAGCGCGGCACGCCCTACTCCCTGGCGATGATGGATTAGGCGCCGGCTCAGTCGAGCTGGCGAATGTGGTAATCCAGGCGCCCCCGGCGCAGCAGCGGCGCCAGCCGGGCGTCCTGCTGCAGGCGGCGGCGCAGATGCACGCTGCGCGCCGGGTCGCGAGTGAAGGCCACCACCGCGTTGTGGCAGTCGCCGCAGGATAACCGGAAGCGGCTGCTCCAGCCTTTCATGGTGTGCTGGTCGGCGGCGTGGCTTTGCCGGTATTCGGTGAAATCGCCGAAATTCATCACCAGGGTGCCGCGTGCGCTGACGTGCCGGGCCAGGGTCCGCACCCAGGCCCGGTCGGCGGGCACCGCCCGGCTCACCGCCTCGTTATCCGGGGCGAACAGATCTTCGATGATCAGATCGAACGGCTCGCCGTCGTAGGCATTGAGCCAGGCCACCGCGTCGCCGAGCACGGTCTGCTCGCCCTCGCCCACCACCGAAAACACCTCGCGGGCCACCGCCAGGTGGTGCGGGTCCAGCTCCACCGCGATCAGCTTGTCCGGGGCCAGCAGTTCGCGGATCGGCGGCAGCAGGGTGCCGCCGCCCAGCCCCAGAATCAGCACCCGCCGGAAGCGCCGCGGCTCACTGAGCAGCGCCGGCAACCAGAGCAGGTCCCAGACGCTGCCGGTGACCAGCCGCTTGGGGTGGAACTCGGAGTGCTGCACACCGTTGGCGAACAGGCGCATGCGGTCGCCGCGGCGGTGTACCTGATACAGCACACCGTCTTCCTGACGCTGCCAGACCACCGCCATCAGGAGTCGACGCCCAGGCCCACCCCGGTCACGTCACCGTCGGCGCGGGGATCGCCCAGCCGCACCTGGTCCTCGGGCAGGCCGTGCTCTTCGATCAGCCGGTCACGGGCCTGCCGGGCCCGCTCCCCGGCCAGCTCCAGAAGGGTCTCGTCGTGCACCTCGGCGGCCGCCTGTTCCAGCATCCGCCGCCAGGCTTCCCGGGCGCGATCGGCGTCGCTGTCGCCTTCCAGGGTGTCCCGGTCGCGGTCCAGGCGGTCCTCATAGGTGTCGAGGATACGTTCGCGCCAGTCTTCGCCGGTGAGCGCGGTGTCCAGGCCCGGCCAGTCACCGCCCAGGTCGTCGATCACCTCGGCTTCGCCGAGCGCGCGCCGGTCGTCGTCACTGGCCTGCCCGGTGAGGATCACCGTCAGGTTGTTCCGGTCCTTGAGAATGTCCGCCAGGCGCGCCACCTTATCGCGCGTCTCACCCGTGGGCCGGTCGTCGCCGGCCCGGAAAGGCAGGTATTGCAGGTCGTCGTCGCCGCCGCCGGCGAGGCTGGCGAGCATGGAGAACGGTGCGGTGGCGGCTTTCACCAGCACATTGCGGATCACCCGCAGCACCACGCCGCCGGCGCTGAACCCCGGGTCGTTGAGATCACCGGCGATGGTCACCGGCAGGCGGATCATGCCGGAGCTGTCACGCAGCACCGACAGGCCCAGCTTCACCGGCGCGTCCAGCGCCTGTTCGCTGTCCACTCGCTCGCCCAGGTAGAACTTGTCGGCGGCGATCTTGGTGGTGCTGTCCAGCTGGCCGTCCTCGATCGACACTTCGGTGTCCACGTCCAGACGACCGCGCTCGACCCCGAAGCCCAGATAACGGGTGGTGAACGGGGTCAGGGTTTCCATGCCGTAGCCGTCCAGCTGCCCGGTGAGGTCCAGGTACAGCGGGCTCACCGCCAGATCGCCCTGGGCGCGCAGGCGGGCCTGGCCGTTTACGCGCCCCGAGGTCTCCAGCCGGGCGCGGCCGGAGCCGGTGTCGAAGTTTTCCATGACGCCGCTCCACTGCTCCAGCGTGACGTCGAAATCCGGGGTCAGGGTGTTGTCCCGGTGCGCCAGCCGGGACTCTTCCACCGACACGCGCCCGAGCATCACCCGCCAGGCCGGACCGTCGTCCTCGCCGTCATCGTCGCCGGCCAGGCGCGTCATCAAGCCGCGGCCCTGCTCGTCGAGAAGATGGCGAAAATCAATGCCGCGGCCGGCCAGGCCGTCCACGGTTACGCGACGGTCGGCGGTTTTGACACTCAAACCGTCGGCGGCCAAACGCGCCACGCTGAGGGTCTCGCGGCCGTTTTCGCGGATGTCGGCGTCCGCCACGCTGGCGCGGCCGGTGACGGTGATATCCGGCGTATCGCCGGCCACGGTGAGCGCCAGCTCGCCGCCGGCGCGGCCCTGCTCGATGGTCAACGGCACGGCGTTGGCGAGCCAGGGTGACAGCGTGGTCAGCGGCAACTCCTCAAGGTCGAGATCGGCGGACACCTTCAGCGGCGCAAGCTGTCCGGTGCCGGAGTGCGACAGGCGGCCGCTTTCCGCCAGCACGGCGCTCCCCTCCCACTGCCAGCGGACGCTGTCCTCGACGCGGAAATCGGTGAGGTTGAGAGCCCCTTCACTGAGCGTTACTTCAACCGGCTCGGGCAGGGTCTGGTCGCGGAACACCACGCTGCCGTTCTCCACCTTGAACCGGTCCAGGGTGACGGCCCAGGCCTCGCCTTCGCGGATCCGCTCGGCGGATTGGTCCGCTTCCTCGCGCACCTTTTCACGGGTCTCCCGGGCCCGGTCCGGATCGGACGGCAAAAACAACGTGGCCAGGTCCAGCCCTTCGCCGGTCAGCACCGCCCGCATCGCCGGCTCGGTCAAGGTCACTTCCGGCACGCTGACACGGCGCTCGGTGAGATCCAGGCTGACGCCGTCCACCTTGAGGGTGGGCACCTCGAAGCTGGGCGCCTCGTTGCCGTCGCGAAGAATGCGCAGCCGGTCCAGCTGGAAACGGCCGTTGTCCACGGTCAGGCCTTCGCCGTCCCCGGTGCCGTAGCGGTAATCCGCCGCCAGCCCGAGCATGCCGGACGGCACCTGGAACGGAAAATGCGGCTCCAGCAAACGGGTGAAGGCGGCCACGTCCACCTTGTCCATTTGCAGGCGGCCTTCCACGGTCAGCGGCTCGAACACAAAGCGGCCGCGCCAATCCAGGGTGCCGCCGTCGGGGCCTTCGACGTGCATCTGGTAAAGGTTGTCTTCTTCACCCACGCCCCGGGTGGTCAGGTCCTCGATGCTGAACGCCACCGGCAGAGTCAGGGAACTGGGCTCGCTGCCGGACACGTCGTTCAGCGTCACGCGGCCTTCGGACAGGCGCAGATGGCTGATGGTGAACGCGGGCGGACCGGAGGCTTCGTCTTCCGGCGGGGGCTCGTCGGCGGTGTCCTCTTCGCCGCTTTCGCGCAGGCGGGTGACGATGTCGTCCAGGTTGAGGGCGCCGTTCTCGCCCCGGCGCAGGCGGACCTCCAGGCCGGCCAGGTCCACATCGCTGACCCAGGGGCGCCAGTGGAACAGCGACGCCCAGAAGGAGGTATTCACGTACAGGCGGTCAAACCGGGCCAGGAAGTCGGTGTCCGGATCCGCGATCCGGAACCGTTCCGCGGTGGCCGACAGCGTCAGCGGGTTGAGCCGCACTTCTTCCACGGTCACGTCCCGCCCCAGCAGACCGGACAACCGCTGCTCGATCTCCCCACGCGCCCAGCCGGGCAGAATCAAAAACACCGTCAGCGCGTACAACACATACAACAGGGCCAGAATCGCCAGAATCCGGGCGCCCCATCCCCGCGAGCGCCACCATTGTATCGGTGTGTCCATGTCGTCGTTCCCTCTGCCCGGTTGCGCAAGCGCAAAGTCTAGCATTAACGCCGTGAACAGGTCGCCCCGGCGGCCATTGCGCCGGCGGCGGCAAGGTTCACACTCAGCCTTTTCCAAGGAGGCCGCCATGAGCGACAACTATCTACTCAAGATGTACCAGAAAGCGGCGAAACTGCCCCGCGGCCGCCGGCTTTTCTCGATCATGTTCAGCCGCAAGGCGCCCTATTTCGGCACCATCAAACCGCTGATCGCGGAGCTGCGTCCGGATTACTGCAAGGTCACCTTCAAGAAGCGCAGGGCGGTGGAGAACCATATCGGCACCGTGCATGTGATCGCCATATGCAACGCCATGGAAGCCGCCATGGGGGCGCTGGCGGAAGCGTCGATTCCCAAGCACCTGCGCTGGATTCCCAAGGGCATGGACGTGCGCTATACCGCCAAGGCCACCTCGGACATCACCGCCATTGCCGAGGTCGCGCCGGGTGCCTGGGAAAACGGCCCCGAGTTGCCGGTGACGGTGACCGCGTACCGCGACGACGGCACCGTGGTGGTGGAAGGCACCATCCACCTGTGGGTCACCGAGAAACCCGCCCGCGAATAAAATCAGCGGCCCGGTCGGCGGCGCCGGCCAGGTTCGCCCGCGGGTCGATGCCGCTGCGTTTGCGCGGCGTGAGATCGTGATCGCCGTCGGGCACCCAGTGCAAGGTTACCCGGGACGGCAGGCTGTAGCCGGCCACTTCCGGGGGCTTTCCGAACGGATCCCGCTCCCCCTGGCAAATCAGCACCGGCGCCGCCAGCGCCGGAAAATGATCCAGCCGCGTCTTTTCCGGTTTGCCGGGGGGATGGAAGGGGTAGCCGAACACCACGCACCCGTCCGGGGCGGTGTCCGGGTCCGCCGCCAGCATGGTCGCCATGCGTCCGCCCATGGACTTGCCGCCCACCCAGACCGGGCCCGGCGCCGTCCGGCGCACCTCGTCCAGCACCGCCTGGAAACACGCCATCAGCCGGGGGGCACGATCCGGCGGCGCCTTGATGCCTTCTTCGCGGCGCCGGGCCATGTAGGCGAACTCAAAGCGCGCCACCTCGATGCCGCGCTCCGCCAGCAGCCCCGCCATGGTCACCATGAACGGGCTGTCCATGGGCGCGCCGGCACCGTGGGCCAGCACCAGGGTGGCGACGGGCGTGGCGGGCGCGCGGTTCCAGAGAAGTTCCGGCATCGGCGTTGATTCCTTTGTGCGGTTAAACCGGAGCCACAATGTGGCCGATCCCGACTCCCCTGTAAACGCGGGCGCTATCAGGCCTCCCAGAGGTGCATCTGGCCGGCCAGGCCGGGCGGCCGGAACGCGCTGCTGTCCAGGGTGAAACTTTCCCGGGGCGCCAGGCCGTGGCGCTGGCAGGCCACCTGGAAACGGCGCGCCAGCAGTTCCGCCATCGGCCCCTGGCCGCGCTGCCGGTGGTGCCAGCGGCTGTCGTAGCTGGCGC
>TARA_R100000963_G_scaffold9860_1_pt1 | contig 10391 bp, 8 predicted proteins | sample TARA_R100000963 | Tara Oceans TARA_R100000963 (sample SAMEA2621010) | marine metagenome | biome: marine biome (ENVO:00000447); feature: mesopelagic zone (ENVO:00000213); material: "saline water (ENVO:00002010), including plankton (ENVO:xxxxxxxx)" | depth 700 m | reverse complement strand
CGGGGAATCGACGTGGAATACCTGAGCGACCCCTGGCTGGTGGCGGCCTTGCTGGGTTCCGGCGTGATCGCCGGTTTTATCAATACTCTGGCCGGCGGCGGCGGGCTGCTGATTCTGCCGCTGCTGATGCTGACCGGCATGGGGCCGGCCCTGGCCAACGGCACCATGCGCGTGGGCGTCTTGATCCAGTGTCTTGAGGGCGCCCGCCAATTCCATCGCCACGGCTCCATGCCGGTGGCGGCGTTGCCGGGCATCATGGTGCCGACACTGGCCGGCGCCTTGCTCGGCACTCTGGCCGCGTCCTTCCTGCCGACCACCATTCTGGAACCGGTATTGCTGACCACCCTGGTGGTGATGGCGGTGGTGATGGTGCTCAAGCCGTCCACGCTGGTGGCCGGGCCCGATGAGGCGCCCCGCGCTCTGGCCAGCACCCCGGCGGCCTGGGCCGGGCTGTTCGTGACCGGGGCCTACGGCGGCTTCGCCCAGGCCGGGGTGGGCTTCCTGCTGATCGCGGTGCTGGCGGGCCAGCTGCGTTACGACCTGGTGCGCACCAACGGCCTGAAGCTGGCGATCACCGCCGGCTTCACCATTCTCGCCCTGGGTATTTTCGTGTGGCGGGATCAGGTCGCCTGGCTGCCGGGCCTGCTGGTCGCCGCCGGCACCCTGCTGGGCGTGCGGCTGGGCGTGGGCTTCGCCCACAAGGTGTCCCAGCGTGTGCTGAAGTGGATTCTGCTGGTGATGGTGGTGACGGTCTGCGCGGCGGCGGCGTTCAAGTAAGTGGCGCGCCGGGCCGGCGCGCCTTCCCCATCGCAACCGCCCTTTGACAACGCTATACTTTGCTCCCCATTTCCCTGTCTAAAGTAGTTGCTTGCGTATGAAGAGCGCTGAGATTCGCCAGGCCTTTCTCGATTACTTCGCCCGCCAGGGCCACGCCGTGGTGGCGTCGTCCTCGCTGGTGCCGGAGAACGATCCCACCCTGCTGTTCACCAATGCGGGGATGAACCAGTTCAAGGATGTGTTCCTCGGCCGCGACAAGCGCGATTACACCCGCGCCACCAGCTCGCAGCGCTGCGTGCGTGCCGGCGGCAAGCACAACGACCTGGAAAACGTGGGCTACACCGCCCGCCACCACACCTTCTTCGAAATGCTGGGCAACTTCAGCTTCGGCGATTACTTCAAGCGCGACGCCATCCGCTTCGCCTGGGAGTTCCTCACCGGTGAGCTGGGGCTGCCGCCGGAGAAGCTGTGGGTGACGGTGCATGTGTCCGACGACGAAGCGGCGGACATCTGGCTCAAGGAAATGGGCGTCAGCGCCGAGCGCTTCTCGCGTCTGGATGAAGACAACTTCTGGCAGATGGGCGACACCGGCCCCTGCGGTCCCAGCTCCGAGATCTTCTACGACCACGGCGCCGACGTGCCCGGCGGCCCGCCGGGCTCCGAGGACGGCGACCTGGACCGCTACATCGAGATCTGGAACCTGGTGTTCATGCAGTACGACCGCCAGGACGACGGCGAGTTGAAGCCGCTGCCCAAGCCCAGCGTGGACACCGGCATGGGCCTGGAACGTATCGCCGCGGTGCAGCAGGGCGTGCATTCCAACTATGAGATCGACCTGTTCCAGGCGCTGCTCAAGGCCGCCGCCCGGGCCACCGGCTGCGACGACCTGGAAAACAAATCCCTGCGGGTGATCGCCGACCATATCCGCTCGGCCAGTTTCCTGATCACCGACGGTGTGGTGCCCTCCAACGAGGGGCGCGGCTATGTGCTGCGCCGTATCATCCGCCGCGCCCTGCGTCACGGTCACCAGCTGGGCCAGGACAAGCCGTTCTTCCACACCCTGGTGGCGGAGCTGGTGGCGCAGATGGGCGACGCCTACCCCGAGCTGCGCCGTGAGCAGGCGCGGGTGGAGAAGGCCCTGCTGGCCGAGGAAGAGCAGTTCGGCCGCACCCTGGCCGCCGGCATGAAAGTGCTGGAAGGCGCCATGGCCGACCTGCAGGGCGACGAGCTGCCCGGCCGGGTGGTGTTCGCTCTGTACGACACTCATGGCTTCCCGCCGGACCTGACCGCCGATGTGGCCCGTGAGCGCGGCCTGTCCGTGGACATGGACGGCTTCGACCAGGAAATGCAGGCGCAGCGTGAGCGCGCCCGGGGCGCCGGCGCCTTCGCCAACGATTACAGCGACCGGCTCAACATCGAGGCGGTCACCGACTTCTCCGGTTACGAGAAACATCAGGATCAGGCCGAGGTGGAAGGCCTCTACCGCGACGGCGCCGCCGTGGACAGCCTGGAAGCCGGGGACACCGGCATGGTGCTGCTCAAGCGCACGCCGTTCTACGCCGAGTCCGGCGGCCAGGTGGGCGACCGGGGCGTGCTCGTCGCCGGCGACGCCCGCTTCAACGTGGAAGACACCCGCAAGCGCGGCCAGGCGCACATCCACGTGGGCACCGTGAGCAGCGGTACCCTGAAAGTGGGCGACAAAGTGGACGCCTACGTGGATGTGGAGCGCCGCCGCGCCATCATGCGCCACCACTCCGCCACCCATTTGCTGCACGCCGCCCTGCGGCGCGTGCTGGGCGACCATGTGCAGCAAAAAGGCTCGCTGGTGGCCCCGGACTACCTGCGCTTTGACTTCGCCCACGGCGAAGCCCTGAGCGCCGAGCAGCGCGAAGAGATCGAGACCCTGGTCAACCGTCAGATTCTGGAGAACGCGGCGGTGACCACTGAGTTGATGGATATGGAAGCGGCCAAGGACGCCGGCGCCATGGCCCTGTTCGGAGAGAAATACGACAGCGAAGTGCGGGTGCTGACCATGGGCAGCGACGGCTTCTCCAAGGAGCTGTGCGGCGGTACCCATGTGCAGCGCACCGGCGACATCGGCCTGTTCAAGATCACCCTGGAAACCTCCGCCGCCGCCGGCGTGCGCCGCATCGAAGCGGTCACCGGCGAGTACGCCCTGGCGCGGGTGCGCCAGCAAGAGCAGGCGCTGGGCGAAATCGCCGCGACCCTGAGAAGCGGGCCGGAGCAGGCCGCCGAACGGGTCGGCGCCCAGACCCGCCGGGTGCGGGAACTGGAAAAAGAGATCGAACGACTCAAGCAGAAACTCGCGTCCGGCGCCGGTGGCGACCTGACGGCCGAGGCCCGTGATGTCCAGGGCGTGAAGGTGCTGGCCACCAGCGTCGATGGCGCCGACGCCAAAACGCTGCGCGTCACCATGGACAAGGTGAAGGACAAGCTGGGCTCCGGCGTGATCCTGCTGGCCGCCGCCGAAGGCGACAAGGTGTCGCTGGTGGCCGGTGTCACCAAGGACCTCACCGACCGGGTCAAGGCCGGTGATTTGATGAAACACGTTGCCGGGCAGGTCGGTGGCAAAGGCGGCGGCCGGCCGGATATGGCGCAGGGCGGCGGCAGCGACGCGGCGGCTCTGCCGGCGGCGTTGGAGAGTGCGTATCGGTGGGTGGCGGAGCAGCTCTGACCACCCTCACATGAAAATCAGGGGCGCAAATGCTATGCTTGCGCGCCTCTTTTGGCAGAAACCAAGTCACTATGGCTCTAATTGTCCAGAAATACGGCGGCACCTCGGTAGGCACCGTCGAACGCATTCAGGCCGTCGCCGAACGGGTGGCGCGCTTCCGGGAACGTGGTGATCAGGTGGTCGTGGTGGTCTCCGCCATGAGCGGTGAAACCAACCGCCTGATCGAATTGGCCAACGGCGTGCACGACAACCCGCCGGCGCGGGAGATGGACGTGCTGGTCTCCACCGGCGAGCAGGTCACCATCGCGCTGCTGTCCATGGCGCTGCAGAAGCTCAACGTGGGCGCCCGTTCCTACACCGGCGGCCAGGTCGCCATCCGCACCGACAACACCCACTCCAAGGCCCGCATTGAAGAGATCGACGACCGCAAGATGCGCGCCGATCTCGACGCCGGCCGGGTGTGCGTGGTGGCGGGCTTTCAGGGCATCGACCAGGACGGCAACATCACCACCCTGGGCCGGGGCGGCTCGGACACCACCGCGGTGGCCCTGGCGGCGGCGCTCAAAGCCGACGAGTGCCAGATCTACACCGATGTGGACGGGGTTTACACCACCGACCCGCGGGTCGTGGACACCGCCCGCCGTCTGGACAGCATCACCTTCGAGGAAATGCTGGAAATGGCCAGCCTGGGTTCCAAGGTGTTGCAGATTCGTTCGGTGGAATTCGCCGGCAAATACAACGTGCCGCTGCGCGTACTGTCCAGTTTTCAAGAGGGCCCGGGCACCCTCATTACCGTCGACGACGAGGTGGATATGGAAAAGCCGGTTATCTCTGGCATCGCTTTTACCCGTGACGAAGCAAAGATCACCGTACGCGGCGCGCCGGACACTCCGGGCATTGCCTTCAAGATTCTCGGGCCGGTCAGCGACGCCAACATTGAAGTGGACATGATCGTGCAGAACGTGGGCGCCGACGGCGCCACCGACTTCACGTTCACCGTGCACCGCAACGATTTCGCCAAAGCCAAGGAGGCCCTCAAGCAGGCCGCCGAGGAACTGGGCAACCCGGAAATCATCGGTGACGACAAGATCGCCAAAATCTCCCTGGTGGGTGTCGGCATGCGCTCCCACGCCGGTGTCGCCAGCAAGATGTTCCAGACGCTGGCCGCCGAGGGCGTGAACATCACCATGATCTCCACCTCCGAGATTAAAGTCTCCGTGGTGGTGGCCGAGAAATACCTCGAATTGGCGGTGCGTGCGTTGCATCAGGCCTTCGAGCTGGACCAGCCGGCGGCGTGATGCCGGGGCCCGCCCGGTGATTGCATTCACGGGGCGGGCGTGGCTAGTCTCTAGGGAGACTTTCCTAATCTGATGCGGCATAATGCCGGCCTCGCTCACCAGGGAGCCGGGCCGTCCGCATGATGGAACACAAGGATGACGGGTCCTCTCACACCTGGTGTGCGGGAACGCGCTCACTGAACAATCTGATGGACCCAGGAGGGATTTTCCATGCTGATACTTACGCGTCGCGTCGGCGAGACGTTGATGGTCGGCGACGATGTCACCGTCACCGTGCTTGGCGTCAAAGGCAACCAGGTCCGCATCGGTGTTAACGCCCCGAAGGAAGTCGCGGTGCACCGCGAAGAGATCTACCAGCGGATTCAACACGAAAAAAGCAGCGACACCGGCGAGAATGCCTGATTTTTGGGCTGTATTTTTCGCGCAAGCTGGTATCATGCGCGGCTAAATCGTTATCCAACGATCGAAAAATCCGAGTTCCGGAGAGGTGGGTGAGTGGCTGAAACCAGTTCCCTGCTAAGGAACCATACGCATTGCGCGTATCGAGGGTTCGAATCCCTCCCTCTCCGCCAAATCTAAAAAACCCTGTAATTTCAACAAGTTACGGGGTTTTTTATTGGGCGTTTTGTAGCAAAGATTTGTAGCAAACCCCATGTTATCCATAGAAGCGCCAAAATCTCCAAAATCAGCCGTTTCTATCGTGCGGTGACTCCCACCCCGGCCTGAGCCGTTTTGAGGCCTCTAACGGCCTGTCTCAGCGTCTCTTAGTCGTTCTTCTACGAACTCAATCGTCTTGCTCTGATAGTCACTGATCAGCTTTATAGCTCCGTTCAGACCAAAGACATGGTATTGGCTGAAATGGTCGTTTCGACTCATTTCGTCGATAAGTCGTGACACGACTGCGATAGTGATCGACATATCTTGAATTTCATGCACTTTTTCAATAATGAGTTTCGTTTCTTTGTCCATAACTACCTCCCTGGTAGGGGGAAGCGTAGATCGGATCGAGAAAGACGATCAACTATAAATTATTGATTTGTTTTAACTATCGAAAACAAGCAATGCATAGCATTGCTTACCCAGCAATAGATTTATCTTTATAGAAATCCCTCCATGGCTAGCTTCCATCTGATTTCATCTCGAAAGAAATCTTTGATTCGATCGTTATCTACGAATGAAGTCATTTTTTTGAGATCGCTAAAAGTTGACTTCTAGTTAGTCATTTTTAAAAAAACGCTTATAGGTTTCATATAATATTTTATATAAACAATATAGAAAATATGGGATTTGATTTTTGACAGTGTCTATGCGGGTCATAGAGTTTTTTTTAGACGATTACCCTAAAAATTTAGACGATTACCCTAAAAAATTATCCATTTTCCCTAAAATTTTTAGACGATTACCCTAAATTTTGGACCATTTACCCTAACCCCTTGATTATCTTTTTTTTCATGATAATTTTATATAAAAACAAAAAGGATTATCATGATAGATGACAATGATATTGTTTATGTAAACAGGTTTGAAGAACAAATAGGAAAAACCAGAACGTTCGTTAAAGAGTCTTCGCTACCAAGAAACTCATCACCGTTGCTGAATGCTTTAATAAGAACAAATTTATTTTCGATAAAAAATATTGATTACAGCGAAGACTACGAAGAAGAGTTTAAAGTTCATAGGCAAGGAATTTATATGTTCAGTGAGAAAGTTAAGCTTTCTACTGAGTCGTCTTTTTACCACTATAAAAATTATTTAGTACAAGTTGCTTCGTTGATGCCACTTGATATGAGAGCGTTTGATTTTCTTCTCTGGCTTATTGAAAAATTTCAAAGAAACAAAACAAATAAAATAGTCTTTCATATCAATGAAATTTTTGATTATTTAGGATATAAACCACACAATCGCAAACCACAGGAAAAAGAAAAAATAGCGAGCAGAATGCTTTCCCTATCTTCGATAGTTTTTAGACTATTTGTCAAAGAGTTGACGAAAGAATTAAAAAGTAAAGAAGAGTTTTTCTCTTATAAAAAAGGAAGAACAGCAACAAAGTTTTTTACACTTTTTAATATTGATTATGATCATGATACTGCAACATTTAAAGCCGTTTGTAGCGACAACCTATATCATTTATATAGAAAATCAAAATGGAACATGATTAATATTAACGAATACAAGATGCTTTCAACAAGTGCAGAAAAAGCAGTGTATAAATATCTTGTCTTTAGAGATGTTGGGATCAATGCAAAAATTGGAATGACACTTGAACAGTTCTATGAAATAACCGGACTTTCTGAGTATGGAAAGTATGCGGCAAAGAAAAAACTTAAAGATGTGCTTGGTAAGTTTTCAAGAATGAAAATAATTAAAGATTTTGAAATTAAGTCAAATAAAGTAATTGATATTGATTTAATAACAAGCAAGAAAAGAAGTGTTATTCATGCTCCTGAACCCAAGAAAGAAGAAATAAAAAGAATTAAAGAAGAGAAGTATCAACAAAGTGAATTTGAAGAAGATATTATTTTTTAGTTGGATAGTTCGATGTGGCACACGCTTCAACTTATAGCCCCTTGGGTAACCGGACAATAAATGTAGCCTTGGCTACGTTTATCTACTGCTCGCCCTAAAAATTGTTTTTATCTATGGCTACGTCTCTATGGCTTAAATTTTTTCAGTTTTCTGCCGGACTTCTTTAAGTCTTTTTCTGTAATTTTCTCTTGAAGTGATCTGAAATTTTCTAATTCTTTCTCAAATTCTTCTATCTGTTTTTTCTCGAAAAGTTCTTCCAGTTTTTCAAAAGACTGAATCATTGGCTGGATTTGTTGCTTGTGAATTCTTTCTAGTTCTTCGAGTTGTTCAATGTCTTTCTTTTTCTCAGACTTGATTAGTTTTTTTTTGACAATCTCAGAGTCTAAATTTTGAACAAGTCTTTTTATGCTTTTGTACCGTTTGATTGTCTTCGACAATACAAATTCTGCTTTTTCTTGATGCTTTTTGTTCTTCTCCCCTTTACTTATTCCTCGCCTGAAACCAAGTCTCTTGAAACATTCACCAGCAATGTCCTGCATTTTGACAAAATGAGGATTAAGCGCAGGAGACTTTCCTTGCTCGTTTCTTCCTTTAATCATTAAGTCACGGAGTGGTGAACGTTTTTTATCAAAGTCGTAGTTGAAAAAATAAATGTGAGCGTGGGGGTTCGCTACAAACTTCCCTTGTTTATTGTAATGCCCTTCGTCCAGGTGCATTCGATAGCCCATCGGCTCAAAGCCCCATTCTTCACGAATCTGCTTCATATAGCCTTGTACGGCCTCATGTAAGCCTTTTTTCGTGCAGGTGGTGAGTTGGTCTTTCGATAGCACTAAGACGTGCTCAAAGACCAGATTCATGTCCTTCCTGGGCCTTCTGCCGGTGGCTTCTTTATAGCGGCTTATCTGTCGGGGTAGGTCGATAGCTCCGGCACCGAAATTCTGATGCGTCCTATCGTCGATCACATTCTCTGAGTTCTGATGCTTCCTCAGAGCGTGATCTATGACTCTCGTAGCATCGTTTTTCTTATAGTATTTCGTGCGTACTGCGACAAAGTTTTTGCTCATTTTTCCAAACCAGTTTCTATAAATTTTATCACTGGTTTTTCAAATGGCAATCCTTTGCCTTTAACACACTAAAGCCTAACTCCGTTAGGCAGTGTGCCAAAGGGGCGTGCCGCCCCTTCTGGAATCCCCCAATAATTACCCAAAGAAAGTGATAAACAAACCGTAGAAAGGAATAAAAAAAGATATAAGCAAATCGATTTTATCCCCATAGATAAAAGCAAGAATCATGTTGACTGGAAAATACCCGCAAACGAAAAGCGCCATAAGTAAAAAACCGCCGACTGATTCCATTGTATCTTTCATTATCATCCTCCAGTTCAATTTTTTGTATGGTAAATTATTGATGAATAACCTTCAAGCTTGATATGGCTTTTAGCTTCTGTCTCGCGCTTGGGCCAGCGGAGTATACGTCAAAGGTGATTGTGCCGGTTTCGTGCCCAACGATTGACGCAATCGTTAAGCCCGGAACGTCGTTGTTTTGGAGAAGAGTGATGAATGATTTTCTCAGGCTGTGAAATACAAATTCAGGGCCATAACCAAGGCTTTTTTTTAGCCTGCCGAATTGTTTACCCAAGGAATCTGAGCGATTCCCATACTTGTTTCTACCTGATACAGGTATAAGAAACTGGTCTTCTGAGTCCTTAATAAGTCGCTTGACGATTGGCTTTAATGTCTTGTGTATTGGAACGATTCGCTCTGCGTTCTCTGTTTTTCCGTCCTTGATATAAAAGCAGTCGATCCCGTCTTCTCGCACGATATCGTCAATCTTTAACCGGCATATCTCTTCAATCCTGGCGCCGGTGTATGCACCCATGGCTATCAGGTCAGATAAGTTCTGATTCTTTGAGGCTTCGTAAAGTCTGCGTATATCTTCCACAGTAAAAGCTTTGCGCTCGTTTTTCTTTGCGCCTCTATTTTCTTCAAAGTTGTGTTTTTCGAATGGGTTTGCTTGTTCTTTGTGCTGTTCTTTAAATTGTGAGTCTTTGCGCAATGCGTATTTCCAGAAGCTGTTCCCAGCAAATAAATGTTGTTTTTTCGTCTTTACTGAAAAGGGAAGGGTGTCCAAGTATCTTTCGATATTTTCATGTGTTAGATCGGCCTTGTTCTCTTCAAGCCATGCCTTTAACTTTCTCAACCTACTAACTTGCATGTCTACGGTTTTGTTAACAATACCTTTCGTATTACGCTGATAGTCTTCAAAGCCGTTCAAGCGTGGAAGCGTCAATGGTGATTTTGAGCGGTACTCGCTGGGGTCTTTCAGGATTTTCTTTACTTCGTTTGGGTTCGTTGGGTTTATACCTTTGAACACCTCAGTTTTCAAAATATCTGTAAGTTCTTTTTGAAATTCTACCCAGTCAGCAACGTCCATTTCCCTGGCTCTGTATTTCTTAAACAACAAGGAAAAGGCTTCGTAATCAAGACCAAATGAGTCTAGCTCTTTGGCCAGATTCAAGCTTGTAGCGTTTGCCTCTTTGGCTTTTCCAAGGGCTGACAAGCTGATTGATTTGTTTAAATATTGCTCAATCGCCTGTGACGCCTTGTAAGCCTGTTCTCGCTGTTCTTCTGTCGAATGTGCAGCAATACCCCTGGCGCTGGTGATCTCAGCCCGCCAGGACTGTAGGAAAGGCAATTTGAGCGCCTGGGCTTCTTGCTTCGACCCTGTTTTGAGACTTGCAATGAATTCACGGCGGTTGAGGATAGGACGAACGTCAGCAGGGACAGACAAACGGACGTACCAGTTACCGCCCCTCAGCACCAAATTATCACTAGCCATAACTGTCCAAAAGTTGACTTGTTTGGCTTGAATCTTAGCAGTGGAAAGACTGGTTTTGTAGCAGAAATTTGTAGCAAACGAACTCATAAGTCATTGATAAACAATAAAAACAATAACTTAACCCCTCATTATGGAAAGTCCCTCCCTCTCCGCCATACACAAAAAAGCCCGGCCAACGCCGGGCTTTTTTGTGTATGGCGGAGAGGGAGTTGATGATTCGAACCCTCCGTTCGACCGAACGGCGCAAAGCGCCGTGA
>TARA_R100000963_G_C4646119_1_pt1 | contig 10482 bp, 2 predicted proteins | sample TARA_R100000963 | Tara Oceans TARA_R100000963 (sample SAMEA2621010) | marine metagenome | biome: marine biome (ENVO:00000447); feature: mesopelagic zone (ENVO:00000213); material: "saline water (ENVO:00002010), including plankton (ENVO:xxxxxxxx)" | depth 700 m | reverse complement strand
GGATGCGCCGACGGGGCATAGACCCGTCGACCCGACCGGGCGAGCTTGCCTTGGGCGGTGCGGTCACCGGCGGCTCTGAGGCGCTGCGTCTCGGTTCGATGACTCGCCTGCTCCCGGCGTCGATGCGCAATCGTCTCGCCTCCGGCATGATGACCCGCATTCTGGGGCAGGGCGCAGAGGAGGCTACGCAGGAAACCGCTGAGGCCATCACGCACAACCTGATTGCTATGGGGTACGAGGAAGAGGCCAAGCTGTTCGAGGGTGCGCTACACGAGGGTGGCATCGCCGGCGCGTCTGCAATGGTGTTCCAGTCTCTTGTCGAGGCGGCTGTGCCGGGGCGCTCGCGGGCTGAATCGCTGCTGTCGTCCGAGATCGACCGCGAAATTGCCGTAAAGGACACAGAGGCCCAGGATCGCGTGTCCCGGATCTTCGACGCAGCCAACAAGCTGAAAACGCTCCAGCGCTCTCCTGAAGCCACTGCGAGCCTTCTGGATGAAATTGCAGGCGGCACTGATGTGGAAACCGTCACGATCGATCTGGATGGCATTGGGCCTGCGCTGCAAGAGGCAGGCATCGATCCGTTGGAAGCCTTGACAGGATTGGGTCTCGATGATGCGGCCCTGAAGCAAGCCTATGACATCGGCGGGGAGATCGAGGTGCGTACGTCCGCGCTGCTGACCTCTCCCCTGATGCGCGAGAGCCGCCAGCACATCGAGCCGCATGTCCGGCACAATGGCGATGAGTTCACGCCTGCCAAGCGCGAGGCGGCTGAGGCGGAACTGGAAACCGAAATCCAGAACATTGTCGCGGAAGGCCGCAAGGGCATGGAAGAGGCAGGCTCTGCGGTCGAGGCTGACGATCAGGTGCGCGATCTGGTGACGCAGCGTCTCCAGCAAGGCGGCGCAGTCTATGCTCAGCAAGATGTGGCCAATGCCGAGATCGAACTGATGACGGCCATGAACAACACGTTGGCCCGCGCGCTTGGCCGCGATCCGGTCGAGTTCTTCAATGAGCGGTTCCCTGATGTGAGGGCGTCACTGAGTGAGGAGCAAGGCGCTGAAGTTCTGGAGCAGGGGGACTTCTCAAAGGGTGAATATCCGACTGCTCCGCGCGATGAATGGTATGGGGACGCCAATTATCGCGATACTGGCGGTCGCGCTGTTCGGATGAGTCCAGATGAGTTCTTGGAGAGGGTTCGCCCCTTAGAACTGGACGATGTTGCTCGTGATAATATCGATGACCTGAAAAGGCACATCCAAGATGGCAGAACTTTGGACCCCCTGCAAATACAGGAATCCGGAAAAGAGGATGGGCGCCACAGAGCCTACGCCGCTAAGGAGCTTGGGATAAGTTCTGTCCCTGTTCTGGTGTGGGGCAATGAGGATATAACGGCCCCGGAGGAAGTCCTCCAGCAAGCCCGCGCCAATGGCTATGAAGGGCAAGACCTTGAAGGCGCGCAAGAGTGGGAAGCTGCTCGTGCGAAAGGACTGGACATGTCTCCGGAAGGGCGGATGACCCGTGCGAAGGAAATGGGGTTCGATACAGATACGGTGCTGTATCATGGGACGAAATCTGACTTTGATGCTTTCAAAGTTGGTAGGCCCGGAAAATTGGGGCCGGGCGTGTATTTTTCGCCTGATAAGAGGTGGGCCGACCATTATGCAAAAGTGGGCTCTTTGAGGCCAGACCCCCCCAGGACGATAGAGGCGTTTGTTCGAGGACGCATGGCCAATATCGACCAGTACAAGAATGCCTACAAACGGGCAGCTAGGGAGTTCACAAAAACAGGCTACGACCCCTCCACGCGAGCAAACGAGATTTTGAGAGAGGAGGGATTTGATGGCGTGAGCGCAATAGGAGAGGTTGTCATCTTCGACCCCTCCAACATCCGCTCAGTGAACGCAGCCTTTGATCCTGACATGTCGGATAGTGCGAACCTGCTGCATCAGCAAGCCCGTGGCACCTTCTCCCCGAACCGCAATCTCGTCACCCTGTTTGACCAGCGCAATGCATCGACCCTGATGCACGAGCTGTCCCACTGGTATCTGAATGAACTACAGCAGATGGCCGCTGAGGGAAGCGCCAATGATTTCGCGCAAAAGCAACTGGATGAAATCGACGTCTGGTATCGCAAGCTCGAACGCGAAGGCAAGCTGGACCACATCAAGGCCCGCTATCGTATCGCAGAAGAGGCCGGCGGCTTCCAAGTCTACTACAATGGAAACCCGATGGAGAAGACTGCCACGCTTGCTGAGGCAGAAGAGAAGGTGCGTTGGCGCGAGGTTCACGAGACCTTCGCAGAAACCTTCGAGGCATACCTCCGCGACGGCAAGGCTCCGACGGCAAACCTGCGCGATGCGTTCCGCGTGTTCAAGCGCTGGTTCACGTCGATCTATCGTCGCCTGACCGGACTGGAGCGGGCAAACCTGACCCCGGAAATCCGCTCCGTCATGGATCGCATGGTTGCCTCGGAAGAAGCGATCGAGGCAGCATCCAAGCCGGTCGAGACGCTGGCAGACCAGCAAGCCAAGGCGATGCTGGATGCAGGCATCATCACTGAGAAGCAGTACGACAATTTCCGCAAGCGTATCGAAAGCGCCCGCGAAAGCGCCAAGGAGGATCTGCTCCAGGTTCTCATGCAGCAGCACTTGCGCGAAGGTGAGGCATGGTACAGGGACGAGAAGAAGCGCGTCCGGGGGGACATCACGCGGGAGTTTGACCGGTCGCAGATTGGCCGGGCATGGAACTGGCTGGCCGGTCAGGGCTGGAAAGGGGATGTGCCGGACACTGAATCGACTGGCGAGAATGAGTTCTATCAGGATGGGGGTGGGCCCCAACCGCAGCGTTCGCTCGAAGCGCTGTACCGTAGCACAACCTTTACGCCAGGAACTTCTAACGGAAAGAGCCCGCTTTTTGATAGAGTTGTGCAGGCCGCACGTCAAGCGGCAGATGATATCGTTACGTCAGATTACGGCTCCAAGGACGGCATTCCGGAGGAAGTAGACCTTCTGGATGAGGCGGGCATTGAGCATGATGATGAAGGCTGGATTGAGGAGGCCGTCTTCATAACCTCTGATATCGCCAGCGCCATGAAGGAAATGGGCGTAACCAGCATTACGGCTGGGCAGTACCGAGAGATAGACTCGGAGGGTTACGCAAGGCATTTTAGTGGACTGGACAACCCGTGGTCTCGTTTGACCAGTGATGACATCATTATGGAGTTCAATGATTACGCCCTTGATGATGCGTTGTCAGAAGATGGAAGCGATGAAGCCGCCTATATTCGGATTGCTGCGGGGGTTGCGGAGCGGATCGGGCGGGGGGTGGCAGCGGAGGTTAATTCTCTAGAGAGCGCCTTCGAGCATCCCAACCACCATGTTCGGGCGGCAGCATTTAGGGCGCTTCTAGATGAGGTGGGCATAGAATACAGCACCGCCGGATATGAGGGCATCAACAGTGAGTATGTGTTCGCGGAGGGTGCAAATCGGGACGAAATAAAGATCCGATTTTCGGATCACGAGAGGCAATCGCGCTTGCACGCGGCTGCCGACTATAACTTTGCGAACAACCAGTTTCCCGTGACGGATTACCTGCGCGTTGCGGATGATCTCGCGGCTGCGCAAATGGTGGATGTCAAGTTCTATCAATTCACTCCTGAGGAGATTAAAGAGGCAGAAACCCGCATGGACCGCGCTGAGCGCCAGGGGTTCACGATCAAAGCCTATCGCGGCACACGCGCCCGCCCGACAGCCGAAGGCGTGTCAGATCGCCAGATCATCGGCGGGGGCTGGTTCACGGACAGCCCGGACACGGCAAACACCTATGCTCGCCCTCATGTTGGTGCGCCTGCGCTGGCAATGGAGGCCCGCATTCGTTTGCGCAACCCGATGGTGATCGACGCCAAGGGTAAGCATTTTGATCAGATTCCCGTGAGCATGTTGAAGGGCATTGTGCCGGATCATCTGCTTAAGGGCCGCAGACTCGTGGCTTCAGACAGCATTGTCCTGATGGCCAAACACCTTGGACATGATGGCGTCATCTTCAAGAACATGAAGGACGACTTCAACACGAACGCGATCACCACCAAGCCCGCGACGATCTACACCGTGTTCAATGACAAGGACATTCGCTCTGCCTTTGCGGCATTCGATGATGCGAAGAGTGAGGAGGCGGGGCTGCTGTATCAGGGGGCTGATCCTGCGCCGACCTTCTTCTCCGCGCTGCACCGTTTCGTCCAGTCTGCCAAGCAACCAAAAGCCCCCGCTGACCAATGGAAGGCCATCCTGTCGAAAGCTCCCGGCATCAAGGCTGAGGAAATCGAATGGACGGGCGTGAACGAGTGGCTGGATGCGCAGGAGGGCTCCGTCACGCGGGATGATCTGGCGGTATTCCTTGAGCAGAATGGGGTTCAGGTTGAGGAAGTGGTGAAGGGGGCGGGCGCGAATGATGCGCGCATTGACGAAATCCAGCGCGAGTTGCTCCCGCTGATTGATGAGCAAAACTCTGTGCTGTCAGAACTTCGTGCGGGCGGACTTAGTGGCGAGCGCATGGCTCAAATAAATGATCGGTCCTTGGAGCTTCATAATCAAATGGCTCCGCTTCGCGCCGAACTGCGGAACCTTCAAGGCGGTGCGGACGACACCCAGTGGTCCACGTGGACTCTCCCCGGAGGCGAGAACTACCGGGAGATGCTGCTGACGTTGCCGTCGGCTGAGCAGGGCATTGAGGCCAGGGCTCTCGCCATCATGGGGGGGCGCAAATTCAACGAGCTATCTGAGGCCGAGCAGCAGCACATCACCGCATTGAATGAACAGCTGGCAGGCGCACAGGACTACAAATCCTCCCACTGGTCCGAACCCAACGTTGTCGCTCACGTCCGCTTCAAGGAGCGCGTGACAGCAGACGGCCAGCGCACACTTGCCCTAGAGGAAATCCAGTCCGACTGGCATCAGGCTGGGCGGCAGCAGGGGTATAAGGGCGAAGCTGATCTGACTGAAGAGACCTTCGGCGACTGGTATGCGCGAGTTGGCGTCAAGCTGACTGGCGAAGAGTCTCTGGATGCCTTGTCTGGCGACATGGTAAATCAGATGCACTCGCGCTACCTCCGGTCACAGGATGCTGAGCGCAGCCGTCAAAGTCGCCGCGTCCCCAACGCCCCCTTCAAGAACAACGCATGGACCACGCTTGCCCTGAAGCGCATGATCCGCTGGGCCGCTGAGAACGGTTTTGACTCCGTGAGCTGGATTCCCGGCAATGTGCAGAACGGTCAGGAAGTCGATGCCGAGGATGGCCGCTCTGACTTCTATGACAAGATCGTTCCGAACCTCGCCAACAAGCTGGGCAAGAAGTACGGGGCGAAGGTGGAGAAGGTGGCTGTCGAGGGCGCGGGGTACAAGGTCACGCTTCCGAACGGTAAAGTCCTGTCTGACAATCAGCCAACAAGGCAAAGCGCAGAAGCTATTGCGCGCAACTTCGAGGGTGCAGTTGTTGCGCCTGCGCACGAGTTCTGGTCCCTCCCCATCACGCCAGGGATGCGTGAGGCTGCGCTTGAGAAAGGCTTCCCCCTGTTCCAGCGCGGAGACCCCAAAGGCTGGGGCGAAACCTCCCCTCCGCCAGACCTTCCCCCGATTCGCCTCGACTTGTCAGCCGTCCGCGAAGACTATGGCGAGGATGCTGTGCGTCGTCTGCCCCGCGCAATCCGTGAGCGCTCTGCTGCTGGCTCTGATGTCACTGACATGCTCGAAACCATCCGGGGTGTGCGCAAGACGCTGAAGCGCAAGCCTCCGAAATCCCTGTCGGCATTCATCCGGTCGAAGGGCAAGCAAGGCACCATCTCGTCACCGGGCGTGCGCGGCCCGAACGGCATCAAGGGCTCCGCTTCTGAACTGAAGGCGATGGGGCTGGAAAACCTCATCAATGAAACTTCCGGTATGGACATCGACTATGTGCGCGAGATGGCCACTGAGGTGGGCTATCTGGAGGATGGCGCCACGATCAATGACCTGCTGGATGCCCTCGATCGCGAGTCTCGTGGTGATCCGGTCTATCGCGCGGACGACATGGCTCAGGCCGAGGACATCGGCAATGCAGAGGCATGGCAGGACTGGCTATCTGAAAACGGCGTCGACATCTTCGAGGCGAGCGAGAAGGTATTGCGCAAGCAGGTGTCTGACTTCGTGACGCAGAATGGTGAGGGCGCGATGAGCCCGGACGCTGCGGCTGAACTGCTGGGCTTTTCATCTGGCGAGGCCCTGTTGAAAGCCCTTGCCGAAGTCGGCAGCCGTGAACGCTACCTCAATGAGCTGACCCGCCGCGAAATGAATCGCGAGTTCGGGAACATGATGGAGGACGGAACCCTTGAGATGGAGGCCCGGCAGATGGCTGAGGCGGAGCTGGTATCCCGGCACGCCGAAATCGAGCTTGAGGCGCTTGCCCGCGCCGTCGGAGAGGTCGCTGCGGGGCGTATGGCCAAGCAGATGGCCAAGGACGCGCTCGCGCTGATGACGGTCAAGGAGATCCGCGCCAATGGCCGGTTCCTCCAGGCTGAGCGCCGCGAAATGCGCAACGCCCTCGATGCAACCCGCAAGGGCAATTACGCGCAAGCCTTCATCCACAAGCGCCGGCAGCTGGTGAACATGCACCTCTACAATGAGGCCCGCAAAGCCGCCGACAAACTGGAGAAGCATCGCCGCGATCTTCAGAAGTACGAGACATCGGAAAGCCGCCGCAAGTCGATCGCGCCGGACTATCGTGAAAAGATCGACGCCCTGCTGGAAGCCTATGAGTTGCGCGTCTCGAAGCAGGGACCGAAAGAGCAGCGCCGTCGCCTGTCAGCCGCGCAGTGGGTGCTGGAGATGACAGAGCAGGGCCGTGAGAGCGAAATCACGCCGGAAGCCTTCCTACTGGCCCAAGCCGCAGAAGACAAAGTGTGGAGCACGCTCACGCTCGAAGAAGCTGAATATCTTGTGGCGACCGTGGCGAACATGGCGCACCTCGGCAAGCTGAAGGAGCGCCTGCTGAATGAGCGGGAGAAGCGGGCTTTCTCTGCTGTGATTGACGGGCTGGTCGGGACGCTGGAAAAGGCACCGACGAACAAGGATAGGGAGCAGAATGTCAGCGCCACGGTTGGGGAGCGCACAGCAACATGGCTGCGCAAGGCTCATGCCCGCCTGACCCGCATGGAGTTCCAGTTTGCGCGTCTCGATGGTGGCGAGAATGGCGCGCTGTTCAATGCGCTCTGGCGCCCAATGGCTGAGGCCGCTGATCGTGAAACCGTCATGGCCCGCGATGGCGCCAAGAAGATGAATGCGCTCTATGAGGCGTACAGCCCCCGCGAACGGGGGCGGCTGTTCAGCCAGCGCGTTGATGCGCCAGAACTGGAATGGCCAGGCAAGAAGTCTCCGACCCGTATGGACATCATCACGGTTGGCCTGAACTGGGGCAATGAGGGCAACCGTGCGGCCCTGCTGGAAGGCTATGGGTGGGACGAGGCGGCGGTCGAGACCATGCTGAACCGCGTCCTGACTGATAAGGATTGGGACTTCATCGAGGGCGTGTGGTCACTGATCGGGGAATACCGTGATCCGGCCTTTACCCTGGAGAAGAAGATCACCGGTGTGGCGCCGAAAGCCGTCGAAGGCGTGACGTTCACGCTTGCCTCTGGCCGTGAAATCAAGGGCCAGTATTACCCGCTGAAGTACAGCACTGATGCGCCAACGCCGAAGGCTGTGACACAACAGCGGCTTGAAGAGAAGGACATGCTGGCGGATCTGGGCAAGACCTATTCCAAGCCAATGACCAAGACCGGCCACCTGAAAGAGCGTGTTGGCTCTGGTGGCAAGCGCGTGAAGCTCTCGATCAGCGTCTTCCACGAGCATGTGCAGAACGTGATCCACGACATCAACTATCGTCCTGCGGTCATCGATGCGCACAAGATCATCCAGAATGAGCGGTTTGCGCAGGCATATATCAATGCTGCCGGCAGGGAGCAGTACGACATGCTGCGCCCGTGGATCGCGGCTGTGGCCACGGAGCGCGCCGAGGAGCCGGGTGGGTTCGTCACTGACATCATGCAGCGTGCCCGCCGCAACTTCTCCATCGTGGCGATGGGCTACAAGATCGGCACCGCCACGCAGCAGCTTACGGGTATCCTGGCGGCACCGGCGCTGATCGGCACCAAGTACACCACGCAAGGCTTCCTGAAAGCCTTTGGCGGCAATCCTGCGTCGTTCTGGGGTAGCTGGCAGTGGGTGTCCGAGAAGTCCGAGTTCATGCGTGACAGACCGCAGGGCTTTGACCGCGACGTCCGCATGGTCACGAACAAGATGCAGGAGCGCACACCGCTGGGCAAGATGCAGCGCAATGCGTTCATCTTCATCGGCATGATGGACACGGCTGTTTCGACGGGCGCATGGATTGGTGCCTATGACAAGGCAATGGATGGCAAGGTCAAAGGCATCGAGGCGGGCAATGAAGAGGACGCAATCGTCTATGCCGACAGCGTAATTCGCAGGACACAGGTTGCGGGTCGAATGCAAGACCTGCCCCAGATCATGCGGGGGACCGAACTGGAGAAGCTGATGACTTCTGTGTACAGTTACTTTTCGGGCTTATACAATTTGACCGCCGCCCAGATACAAGATGTGCGCGGAGGGCAGGTGCATCCAGCAGCATTCGCGGCAAACATGGCGCTCTTGTTCGTTGTCATCCCCATGCTCGCAGAAGTCCTCGCCGGGCGCTTCCCACCCCCAGACGACGAAGATGAACCTGGCGAGAAGGCAGCAAAGGCGCTCGTGTCGAATGCCGTTTCAACCGTGCCGTTCCTGCGTGACATTGTGAACGCCGGCATGAACCCGCAATTTGGGTATAACATGAGTCCTGCGGGTTCCATCATTGACCGGGCCGTGCAGGGTGTTGCTCGTGCCGCTGATGGCATCGAAAGCGAATACGAGGCACGGCTGGCGCTTGATTCACTGGGCGTCCTGTTTGGCCTGCCGACTGGCCAATTGTGGATCACGGGTGAGTACGCATATGGGGTCGCAACAGGCGAGGAAGACCCTTCTGAAAACCCAGCGGATGCGCTGCGGGAGGCGACCCTTAAGGATACTCGTTAATCCAGCCAACCCCAGTTCTTGCGCCTGACGATCAGCGACACCCCTGTTTGAGATATTCCATATCTCTGGCTGATAGACCTCTGGCTCTCACCTTGTGCGGCGGCCAGTCGAATAGCCCTTACATCAGCATCCACGAGAGTTGTTTGAGGACTTTTTGAGCCTCGATTGGAGTGCCCATGCTCCGACATTTCAGCCATGTTTTCCTGTCTGGTCGCCCATCGCAAATGTCTCGGGTTTACGCACCCGCTGCTTCCTCGCCCGCATGAATGGGCGGCCTGCGCACCTCTGAATGGCGGGCGACCATGAGCGATGATGCACATGCGTCGATAGAGCATATACGAGAGTTAGCCATTTGGGCCTCCACCTAGGTTCACATGGTCAGGCAGGCGGGATGTTGGCGCATTCCGTTCTGCCGTATCAGAATAGCACGGAGACCCCGCTAATGGAACCGACCCTCACCGAATACCTGATAGGCAGCTTTCTTCAGCTTGCCACCCCAGCCGTCATCGGGGGCGGGTTGCTGATACTGGCGCTGAATGCACGCAAAAAAAATCCCCCGAAACCATAAGGCTCCGGGGGCAAGTTCACGCTTAAGCTCTCATCGGGATGACGTTATCGTCGGCATCGTCCAGATCCGCGAGCTTGCGCTCGAAGTCTGCAATGGCCTTCTTGTCCTGCAACTTCTGTTTCCGCTTCAGTGCGCGGCGCTGTGGCTTGGTCAGTCCCTTCGTGGAAGGGGTGGCCAGTGCATAGAGCCCGCCGATCTTCACCAGCTCGAACAGCGCGAGCAGGATGTAGATGATGCCTTCAGGGGGTGGGGCAGATTTCAAAGCTTCAAGCCTCTTGGTGTCTGCTGTCCTCTGGCGGCTCTCATAACGTGCGAGGTTCATTTCAGAGTCGTCGGCAATGTAAATTGCCTTGTACTCGTCAGCGACGCCCTGAGCCGCATCAGCGCGGCCCTGAAGGGCTTTGTGGTTGGCGTCGGCCTCAAGGAACAATGTGCTGAAAGCCTTGTGACCGCTGAGAACGCATCCCGTAATGGCAAGTGCCAGGATGATGCTGGATAGGCGAGCCTTCCAGAATCGGTTGTTCTCATAATCCGCAACGATGTGCCGAAGCGACAGCGCTGCGATGACCTCGCCTGATGCAATCACTGTCCCGAACACGATGCTGGTGAGCAGTGCCGGAAACATCTGTGATGCGCCGTAGACGTTAAGAGTGGCGGACCCGAAAGCCGCAACGATGATGGCGATTGCCGTGACCTTGCGGCCCTCGAAGTCTTGTAGAAAGCGTGAGGAGTTTTTAGATTGTGACATGGTGCTTCTCCGTAAGCAGAGCCGAAAGGCTCGGTGTCTGGCGGCTCGTACCC
>TARA_R100000963_G_scaffold16377_1_pt1 | contig 12071 bp, 12 predicted proteins | sample TARA_R100000963 | Tara Oceans TARA_R100000963 (sample SAMEA2621010) | marine metagenome | biome: marine biome (ENVO:00000447); feature: mesopelagic zone (ENVO:00000213); material: "saline water (ENVO:00002010), including plankton (ENVO:xxxxxxxx)" | depth 700 m | reverse complement strand
AAGTTCAACCAGGGCGAAATCGTATTCGACAACCCGAAGATCAACGACCGCAAGGCCAACCCGGGCCTTGGTAGCCGGCTCGTCGTCAAGACCGCTGCGCTGGGAGGCTCGTCCAAGAAGTCGAGCGGGAAGGGCAGATCGGCCACCTACCACGGGGTACACGCCTCCGAAGCTGCGTTCTGGGCGGAGCCGGAGAGGTTCTGGGGAGGTGTCAGTCAGGGTGTGCCCGACGTGAACCATTCCTGGGTGTTCGTGGAGTCCACCGCCAACGGCGTCGGCAACTGGTTCCACGACTTCTGGCGACGCTCCGCGGCAGGGTGGGACATGGTGCCTCGCCCCGAGGGCGGCATGGAGTGGAAGCAGACCGACCCACACGCCTCCCACTCGGGCTACGTCCCTGTGTTCCTGTCGTGGCTGGAGCACCCGGAGTACGTCAAAGACCTCCCCTTCGCCTCCGACGACAAGGCTGCTCTTGGAAGGTTCAAGCGCGGCTACGACAAGGAGGAGAAGTCACTGGCTGACAACTTCGGGGCAACCCCGAACCAGATCCAGTGGCGACGCGAGACGATGGCGGACAAGTGTGACGGGGACGTCCACATGTTCCATCAGGAGTACCCCTCCACCCCCACGGAGGCGTTCGTCTCCAGCGGGCGCAAGGTGTTCGACATGGGGTCGCTCGCCAACTACGAGGACCAGTGCATCGGCAGGGCGAAGGCCAAGCCTCCGACCCGTGGCGACTACGACGTGGACCCCAACTCCTTCGTCAACGACGACGTGGCGTGGGCGTGGAGAAGGGACGAGGACGGTCCTGTCTCCCTGTACGAAAACCCCATCCCGGGTCGCCAGTACGTCATCGGCGTGGACCTTTGCTACGGCAAGCCGGCGGGTGACTTCGCCTGCGCCCAGGTCATCGACAAGCAATCCTGGGAACAGGTCGCCATCGCCCACGGCAGGCTCGACCCGGACCAGATGGGGCTGCTGATCTACGGGCTGGCTCGCCACTACAACGACGCCCTGCTGGTCATCGAGATCGACGGGCCCGGGATTCACACGCTGACCAAGGTGCAGGATCTCGGATATTGGGATCTGTACCAGCGAATGTCGTTCGACGGTGTGTCGAAGAAGCCACAGCCGGTGTGGGGTTGGAAGATGTCGTCCAAGTCCCGCGCACAGATGGTGGCGGCCCTGAAATCCGCCATCCGAAGGAACGACCTTGTGATCAATGACCTAGCAACTGTGCGGGAAATGCAGGAGTGGGTGTTGGTCACGGGTGCTACCGGAAGGGCGAAGGAACAGCCCTCCGGGGGCCCCCATTCCTACGACGACAGAATCACATCACTTGGCATCGCTCTCGTTGGCGGTGTAATAGAAGGCGGACTTGGTGGCATTGTCGCCTCCAAGACTGTCGACAACGAAAAGGGCGTCGCTCCTAACGACTTCGCCTTTCTTGCTGAAATTGGCAGAGGGGGGGACGTTCATCCCACTCTCGGAGAGAACTACTAGGAGTAGCGACATGGGCAACGGCAAGGGTGGTCGGATGTTCCCGGCCAAGGACTCTGGAAACGATCCTGTGCAGAAGAAGATGGCTACCACCGACTCGTCTGTCGGCGGCGGCTCCAAGGCCAACATGGCGGCCAAGGTCAAGAAGGCGTCCTCGATTCCGTCCAGCGCAAGCTAGAGCGGTCGACCACGGCGTACCAGTTGCAGCGTTCTACGCGATCGCTGCCGTCTGCTCCTTCCTCGCCGCCTGCCTCTCCTTCGTGGTTTGGCGGGTGACGGGGGAGGCGCGCGTGGAGCGAGGGCAGGCCAACGAGTTCATGCACGGCGTAATCGACCGCGTCAGGGCGGAAGATGCGATGGAGGTGGCGAAAGCCGACGCCGTGCGAGAGGCGAGCAAGGTCAGCGAGTCGGCACATACCGGCGCACAGACCATCCTTGAGTCTCGCATCAAAGAGCACACGGCCGCCGGATACCACGACACGGAGGAAGCACTCGCCAGAGTGATGATGGAGGAGTGCGGCTTGGATCCAAACAATCCGAAGCACGTCATGTCGTGGAACCAGAAGCAGACGGCTAGGCAGCACTGATGGCTGGAATCCTCCCGTTCAAGAGTGTCGGAGGGAAGGACGACACGGCAGCGGAGGTTCTGTCTCTCGTCTCCGAGACGAAGGACATTCTCCAGCAATTCCTCTGGGAGTGGTGGGAGGGAATCGCCTTCTACCGTGGCGATCAGTGGACAGTGTGGGACCACGGAGCGGGCAAACTGCGGCAACGCCCCGTCCTACCGTGGCGCATACGCCTCACTGACAATCAGATCCTCCCTCTGGTCATGCGCCAACAGGCGATGCTCACCGAGCGCCGCCCCATGTACTCGGCCATGCCCCGCACCGAGGACGACGACGATGTGCTGGCCGCCGAAGCGTTTGAGGCCCTGCTGACCTACCAGTGGGATCGCCTCGACTGCACGGACAAGTTGGGCGAGGCCCTGCTCTGGTCCCTGACCACCGGCAACGCGTTCTGGCGCATCGACTGGGACTCGTCCGCCGGCAAGGGAGTGCTGGTTCCGTTGCCCCTGGGCAGCGACGCCGCAGGAGCCAAGGACGCCCCCAAGGCCGAGGACGCCCACACCCCCGGCGAGGAGAGGGCCGAAGCGGAGGTGGACGACTTCTTCCTCCCGGGCATGACCGACGAGCCTGACCCGCAGATGCAGGTCGTCAACGTCGGAGACGTGCAGATCCGGGTGGTGTCGCCCTTTCAGATGATGGTCGACCCTTCGGCCTCTCGGCTGGAGGACGCCCGCTGGGTGTGCCAAGAGACCTACGTCCATGTGGACGTGCTCAAGGAGAAGTTCGGAGCCAAGGTGTCCAACGTGGCGCCCGACGTCTCCGCCGAGGAGTTCTACAACTACGAGCAGTCGCTTCGCTTCGGCAGCGGAACGAGCACGTCAGCATCCGAGGACGCCAAGTCCCAGGTCAGGCTGTACGAGTGGTGGGAGAGGCCGACGAAGAAGCACCCGGAAGGGCGAGTCGTCACCGTCGCCAACGGACGAACGCTTGACGAGAGGGCCAACCCCTACGGTGGGCGCTTCCCCTACGTCCACTTCCCGGCGGTCAAGATCCCGGGTCGCTTCTGGGCTGACGGCTACATCAAGCACCTTCGCCCGCTCCAGACGATGCACAACCGGGCGCTGTCTCGCTACCACGAGATTATGAACCTGATGGGCAACCCGAAGTGGATTGCCGACAAGCACGCAGGCATCAAGGAGACGTCGATCAACGACCGGCCCGGGGAGGTCATCATCAAGACCCCCGGCTCCGAGGTGATCCCCATTTCTCCGCCGCCGGCTCCGACGATTCACCCGCAGGTCATGGCTCTGGCACTCAACGCCATGCAGACGATCACGGGCGTCAACGATCCCCTCGTCGGGCAGAACCCTCCCAACGTGCGCTCCGCCTCCGCCCTGTTCGGGCTGCAAGAGGCGGCGATGCGCTCCTTCGTGCCACTGGCGATGCAGACGGAGAGCGCCCTTCGCAACGCCGGTCGCCTCGTCCTGAACTTGGTGCAACGGTTCTACACGGAGGACCGATCCTTCCGGGTGATCGGAGACACCGGCCGCCCACGCGTGCATCACATGATGGCTTCGGACGTTGGGCGCATCGAGGACGTGACCATCGTCCACGGCTCTCTGCAACCAAGGTCGAAGGCGGCGCAGCAGGACCGTGCGCTCCAGATGCTACAGATTGCCCCCTTCCTCTTTATGAACGAGGACGGCGAGATCGACAGAGACAGGCTGATGCGTGTGCTCGACATGCCGTCGATGTCCAGCCGCGTCACCCTGGACGACGTGGATCGCTTGCAGGCGTACCAAGAGCACATCGACGCGGAGCAGGGCGTCGAGCTTGCGGTTCTGCCTTGGGAGAACGACAAGTTGCACATGCGGATCCATGCGAAGAAGTTGCAGGACCGCGGCTGGACGCAGAAGTTCCCCGAGGCGGCAGCGGCCTTGGCGCAGAACTACGCCCAGCATGAGGCGCAGATTCAACAGAAAATGATGGGTCAGATGGTTGGGCTACAAGGTGGTGGCCCTGGAGGACCGGCTGGCCCTGAACAAGCACCGCCTGGACCTATGGGTCCTGCGGGACCACCGGGAGGCGGGCCGCCGGGAAGCGGTCCTCCCCCGCCAAATGGCGGACCGTCGCCATTCGGTGCTCCGCAGAACACGCCAAGTCCAGGCGGAGAGGGGTACTAATGCCCCTCATGTTGGTCCATCGTCACTTCGCTGCCCGGCGTAAGGGCGTGACGATGGGGTGGGAGCCCGGGCTTCGTCCGGGTGTATATCAACACGGGATCTTCGCGGCCCGGCGTAAGGGCGATGCCGTCGAGATGGGAGGAACTGCTGATGTCCGATGAACAGGCAAGTCAGGTGGAAGAAGTGGCGGAGCCGCAGACGGAGGAACCTAATCGGGCGGAAGCTCGCATCAAGGAACTCCTAGCGGCGAAGTCCGAAGCGGAAACAGTCGCGGCGGAGGAGGCGAGGGCCCGGGCGGTTGCGGAGGCGCGGTATCAGGAAGCCGTGCGTTTGCAGTCTCAAGCCCCGGCGCCGGAGCCTCCCGAGGACGAATGGGCCGACCCTGCGGAGAAGCAGGCAAGGGCCGCGTTGAAGACTGCGGAAGAAGCGAGACGACTTGCCCAGGACAGCGCCGAAAGCACTCGGCGGCAGATGACGGCCATGTCCATCGACAAGGCTGTTTTGGCGCACGACGACTGGCTCAACGTGAAGTCGGTGAAGAACCGGCTCGCTGAACGCTACTTCCTGGCTAACGCCAACGGTAGTGCGTTCGACGCCGAGGCGGAAGTCGCTGCGCTGCACAAGGAAGAACAAGATGCTCTCGCTTCCCGACAGGAGGCTTGGGCCAAGACCAAGGCGCAGCAAGCGGTGGCCACGGCTTCCGCGACGCACTCGCCTTCGCCCCCTACTTCACCCGCAACGGAGCAGGCCCCATCGTGGGGCACTCCCGAGCGTGCGGAGTGGGATGACAAACTGACCAAGGAAATTTTCGCGGAGCACGGCTTCTAGCCCCTCCAGCGACGGAGATATAGACGATGGCACAAACGCACGCACTGGCCGGGGCGCTTCTCAAGCGGAAGTACGGTCCCGGGATTCACGACCAACTCAACAACGAGACGATCGCCTTCGGCATCTTCAAGAAGATCGGCAAGGAGCGATGGGGCGGCAGCAACTTCTTCCACTCGCTTCGCACGGCCCGCAACCGGACCACGCGTCCCGGCGGCGAGCAGACTGCCCTGCCCGCTTCGGGTCGGCAGATTTTCGCCAACGCTCAGGTTGGTTGCCGTCTGTACCACGGCACCGGCGGCTTCACGGCCTTCGGCGCTGCGGCTTCGGAGGGGAACGACACGGCCTTCGGTGAGATGATCAAGGTCGAGGTCGACGGTCTGATCGCTGACGCCCGCAAGGACTTCAACGTCGACACCTACGGCACCCCGATGGGCGTCTTGGGGCAGGTCGCTGCACAGGTCGGCGCTGTCATCACGCTTGATCAGGTGCAGAACCTCAACGCGTGGCGTTCTCACGGCAACCGGTACCTCAGCGTCGGGCAGTCTCTCGACGTCATCGACGTCGCCGGTGCTCCGGGGGCGGTCCTTGGGACGAACACCGTCGCATCGGTCGACGCTGCCACGCGAACGAACGTCACCCTGAACGGCGCAATCGCCTGCGCCGCTGGCGACTTGGTGGTCCGCACCGGAACGCAGACGACCCTCGCTCCGGCGTTCCGAGCCCTCAATGGCTTGGAGCACCTGATCGATGACCTGACGACGATGCCGGCTGCGGTTGGTGCTGCCGGCGTGCAACTCGACGTGCTGGAGGGCATCGACCGGAACACGGCGGGCAACGAGTACTGGCGCGGCAACGTGCTGGACCTCGGCGGCGTCGCCATGACCGAGGCGAGCCTCCAGAACCTCGTCTACCGGACGGAGGAGCGGTCGGGCACCTACCCTGACCTGTTCCTCACCCACCGTTCGGTGCAGTACGCCATCCAGCAGTTGATGGTGGGCGACCGGCGCTTCGTCCCGCAGACCTTCCCCGGCGGCTTCAAGGCGGAGTCCTTGGTCTACAACGCCGGAGACCGGGACATTCCGATCGTGGTGGATCGCGAATGCCCCTACGACCGCCTGTACTCCATCAACCTCGACGCCATGCACAACTACGTGCTGCGCGACGTCGAGTTGATCGAGGAGGACGGTTCGGTCCTGCGGCAGTCGGGCGCCGGAGACGAGTGGGACTTCACGTTCCGCGCGTTCTTCAACCTCGGCACCACGCAGCCCAACGCTTTGGGCAAGATGGTTCGCATCGGCGGCGCTGACGAGGCGTTCGGCATCGGTGCGGCTCGCGTCTACGACTTCTAGTCGAGGGGCGAACTTCTCCCCGGGTCGTCCTTGGTGGCGGCCCGGGGGGTCCAAGGAGGCTCATGCCCGTACACACCAAAGACTCCATGATCCCCGAAGCGGTCAACGGGGCGTGGGACGTCGACATGAAGCGTCGTCCTGTGCAGCGTGCCGCTCCGATCAACGCCGGAGCCACGTCTGATCGCCGTCCTGATGCGACGGTGGTGCGTGGAATGGCGGAGATCGACCCCAGGCTGTCCCTGGAGTGGCGACCGATGGGTCAGTGGTGGACGACGTGGGGTGTGTCGGAGCGTCCGTCTGGTGCGTCCTACGGGGCGTGGAGGCTGACGCTCAAGGGCAAGTCAGGTGACGTGATGGGCCTCAAGCTGTGTCCTCCGTGGTGGGGAACCAGCGCAAACTGCGGCGAGTTGGTGGCGTACCTTCGTAGCCACTGGTCTCCGCGTCTCAAGAACATTCGCGACTACTACCAGACGACCGAGGCGTTCAGCGACGAGTTGTCGGAGAAGGCCAGCAGGGCCCGGCGCATGGATGCGTTGGACAAGATCGACCACGGGGAGCTTCGTCATGCTTCTCGCTTCGATCATGCGGAGTCGGTGGAGGCTGGATTCAGCGGCCGTGAGTATTTCAGCGCCGGCATGGCCGGTCCGTCGAGGCTGTAGATGGCGACGCTTCTTGAAATGCGAAGGTCGGTCAGTCGCCGGCTCGATCAACCTCTTGTCGGCAACGACATTCCGGCGAGTGGCGTGTTCTGGACGCAGGCGGAGGTCAACGAGTGGATCAACAACGGTCGTCGCCAGGTCTACGCCGAGATCGCTGAACTGGAGGGGCCCACCCTGACGGCCGAGGCGACTGGCACCTACACGGCCTCCGCAAGATCGGTCGCCATCAATGGTGTGAATGGTGCGGCTGGCGGGATTTTCAATATCGCCGGAGATCCCTTGAAGATCATGGGCGTGTTCGACATCACGTCGAGCGCCACCGCCATCGGCACGAAGATCGACCTGATTCCCTACAACGAGTTGGTGACAGTGCAGTCGGGCACGCCTACCTCGACGTCCGTATCCTCGGGCAACGTCGGGGCGTGGTGGGGGAGCAACCCGATGAACCTGTCTCTGGCTCCGATTCCGCAGAACGCCAAGACGCTACGGCTGCGCTACATTCCTGGCACTCCTGCCGACCTGACCGATGTGGGCGCAGCGACCAACACGCCTTACGAGATTCCAAGTACGCACCACGACTTGCTGGTGCTTTTCGCCGTGGTCCAAGCCAAGAAGAAGGAGGAGGATTCTTCCTGGCAAGATGACTGGACCACTTACACAGAGCTTCTCAACCGCCTCAAGGCGAACATCGAGGAGCGCAACTCGGCCAACAGCCGCCACGTCGTCGTGACAGACGGGTCCGACTACACCAGCGGCATGAGCCGGTACTACTAGGGAGGAACAGATGCCGTTGATTTTCACAGGGATCCCCGAGGGGCACACGCAGCATGAGTCGTGGGTCACCGGAGGACGCCCTTCGCTCAAGGACTTGCCGACCGCCAAGGCCGGGGACATGGAGTTTCCCTACATGGAGTTGGTGAAGGGTTCGAGCCGCACCGACGAGATCCTTCTGTCGGCGTGGTGCAAGGCCAACGGGTTCCCGATCGAGTATTTCGATTGGACGGATGCGGAGTTGACCAAGGCGTACTTCGAGGCGCACCCCGAGGAGATCCCGGCGACGATGAGCGAGCAGGCGGAGTTGGTGGCTCGCACCATCACGTCGGACGATGGCCCTCGCATTGTCGAGGACGTCGCAGCCAACTTGGCCGCCGCCGAGAGTGGCAATCTGCCGGCCATGAAGGTCGGTGGTCGGGTGAAGGGTGCGGAGGCTCACGCCGCCCGTGCGGAGCGTGGCAAGGCGATGGCCGCTGAGTCGTCCGACCGAGACGCCCGTGGCGACGCCTACAAGTCGACGTTCGATCGAGAGTTTGCGAAGCACAAGGGCAGCGGGCACTCGGACGCCCGCGCCAAGATGTACGCCGAGCGCACCGCCAGCACAGCGGCGGACAAGGCGTAGGGGTGGCCGGGCGACGCCGAATCGTGAAGATCGGTCCTCCGACGAGGGGACTGACTGATTTTCCCGAGCACGCGTCGCCCGAGCACTCCACCCAGGCGCTCAACGTCGAGTACGTCAACGGAGGCGTGTCCACCCGGCGTGGGACGGAACTCGTCAAGGACGACTTCTACACGCAGGGAGGGTCTGCGAGAACGGCAACGATCAAGCTGGTCCGCCAGTTTGTTGTTGGCCCGGGTCGTTCGGAGATGACGGTCGTCGGGTTTGTGCCGACTGCCGGGGGAGACGCCAACTCGGAACGGGTGATTGTCGACTCCCAAGAGGACTTCATGCGGTTCGACCCGCCTGCCCTTCCTGGGCAGCACGCTCAACTGACCGCTGCCAACCCTCGAACGAACCAAGGTACGCACTCCCGTTGGGACGCCTGCATGTTCATGGAGACCCTCGTCGTCTGCACTGACATGGGGGACAACAACTTCCCGCAGGTGTTTTACAAGAAACCCGGTCAGGGCTTTGTCCCTCTCGACGGATTCTTTACGGGGCCAGTTGACAGGACTCGGTTTCCTTTTCACCAGGGAGGGGACAACCCAAGTTCAGCGGCGAGTGACGATCCCGGCAATTACGAATTTATGGCTGGGCGTCCGATGCGCGCTCGCTTCTGCCGGGTGGCGCGCAATCGCCTGTTTTTGGCGAACCTTGACGACCCGAAGTTGCCGTTGCCTGACGCCTTCTTCTCTGGGCGTGCTGCACTTTGGTACTCCAACCTTGAGGACATACGGGGTTGGCGACTGGATGGAATCCACCTTCCTGCCTCTGGCGATCAGGGTGCAATCACCGGGTTGGCTACGAGGGGCGATCACATCGTTGTGTTCAGGGCGGCCTCCGTGTCCCTGTTCAGGGTCGATGGGCCCGGCCACAATGAGTTTGTGTACCGACAGGTCGTGTCGGGCCGGGGGTGTGTCGCCAACTCAACGATCCTTGACGACGTGAGTGGGATGACCTGCTTCATGTCGCAGGACGGATTCTACGGATTCGACGGGTCCAAGCTGATCGAGTTGTCCGCCCCTATTCGACCGACAATCCGCAAGGCGATTGAGGCTTCTGGGGACTGGCCTGCCGGTGCTCACGCCACGCACTACCCTCTGCGGAATCAGGTGTGGCTCTCGATTGCCACAAAGGGTGCGGCCCCGGACACTGTGTTTGTGATGGACTACCGCAACGGACATGCCGGTTCTCCTGCGTGGTCGATGTTTGAGTTTCAGACTGCTGCGTGGGCGGTTGGCGGCCAACTCAAGAGGCTTGGCGGGTTCTGCACAAACTCGACCGGCACAGAGATGTACGGAGTCACGATTGGCTCCAACAACCGTGGCGACTACGAAAAGTTCGACATGGGAGACGCTGCGGACCATCAGGGCGGGTCGGAGGTTGGCTTCACGTCTCGATGGGAGAGCGGCCCTGTCGACTACAACTCCAACTCTGTGAAGCGGTGGCGCTACATTCGCCCAATGATTCGCCCCACGATGGACAGCAGCATGACGGGGTGGTGGCGCACGGACGAGCAGGGGTTCGACGGCGTTCAGTTCCACTTCCAGTCGGTTCAGTTTGCCCCTGACGACGACAGTGGTGGGGCCGCCCTCGGTGCGTTTGTGCTGAACACGGGCCGCCTTGGCGCTGCGGAGGACCACGGCAAACGCCTGGACGTTCACAGTGGAGGTCTGTGCCGGTACGGTCGTATTGGTGTGCAGACAAACGGGACGGTCAATCACAAGTTCGATGTACGATCTTCGGAGATCGACACGTTGCAGCGCCCGAGGGCTAGGCGGTGAGCACCGAAGTCCAAGAACGACTCATGTCGGGGCACATCTCGACTTCGGAGGTGAACGGCTCTGTCCTGTACCACCAAGTCGTGAACGTCCCGGTGATCGGACAAATTGTCCAGTGCCCTGTGAGCCCGGGGCTTCTGACGTTTGTGTTGCAGGGGCCCATCAGCAACAGTGGGCCCGTATACATTGGCGGCAGCACGGTTGGGCGGACCGGAACGGCTACGGTTGGGTTGTCGATTCGCCCTGGGGTGACTTACGGTCCGGTGCGGTTGTCCAACACGCGCCCACTGCATGTGACGGCGGACAACGCCGACGACAAACTTGTGATCTTTGGGGTGGCCTGATGGCGAACATCGTATTTTCCCACACCTTCTCGTCTGGAGCGACGCTTACTGCGGCGCAACTGGAGACGATGAAGTCCGAGATCACGGCGCAGGTCAACAACAAGAACATCGACGCTGCGAACATCGAGGCTGGGTCCGTGACGACTGCGGAGCTTGCCGCTCCCAACGCCGACTTCTCGGTGCTGGTCAAGCCGATCAACGCTGCCGATGCGCTGTCCACGACGAGCCTCGCCACCGCCGTCCCTGGCGTGGAGAGGAACCAGAACACGCTGAACACGCTCTTTCAGATTCCGGCGAACGCCACGGCGATCGGCATTTCAATCTACTGCCGGGCGACGACTTCCGCCGGAGGGACGAGGGCGAACACGGCGCAGTTGTTCGTGGCTGCGTCTGGTATCGGCTCTCCACTGACGTTCACGGCGGGCGGCATCGTGAGCAGCAGCGGAATGTCGCAGGCGATGACGACTTCGCAGGCTCTTGAGATCCGCATGGCCACGGACTCTGGCACGAACGACGGCGTGACGGACCCGCACATCTGGGTACACTGCAAGGCGCTTCACCAAGCGTAGGAGGACGATATGTGGGAAACTCTAAAAAAGGCGTTTACGAAGGGCCCCGACCTCGACGTCCACGACCTCTACGATTGGTTCCCGGGGATTGAGTCTGGAGAGGAGGAGGCGGGCCGGGAGGCTCGCGCCCAAAAGCTCAAGGATCTTGAGGGAAAGATCCCTGGACTTCCGCAGGCTATGGCTCCTGGGGCCGAGGGCCTGTTCGCAGACATGCGAAGGCAACTCCGCACGCAGCCTGGGACTGGCTACGAGCAGGGCCCCTACTACAAGTCCATGTTGTCCGACATCGCTGAACGAGAGAAGGCCCGCGGATACACGGCAGGTTCAAGCCTTGCGTCCCGTGGCGGCAGGTCGACAGGTGCATACGGCGCAGGTCGCGCCGCATCGACAGACCGCGCTGACGCGATGGACAGGCTCCGCCTACAGGCTGCCGGTCAGGCTCATCAGGCGAAGGCCCGCAACGACTTGGCCCAATGGTCAAACTCCCTTCGGCTTGCCGGGTTCGCCCAGGGCGTGTGGGACAAGGACTTTGAGCGGCAGTTCAGGATCTACGGCGAACAGAGAAACCTCACGGCAGGCCAGATCGATCTTGAACTTCAAGAGATTCGGGACAGGTGGGAGCAATTAGCCGCCGGGGCGCAGATCGCCATTTCGGGATACGACACACTCACCGGCGGTGAGAAAGGTCGAGAGGGGTAGAGTAGATGGCACACCCGCTACAGGCTCTGGCCGGCTTCCTGGCCAACCGTCAGCGCCAGATGGACGTGGACTACCTCCAGCGCGGCAGAGAGGACCGTGCTCGCTCCGAGAGAGAAGCCCAGCAAACCCTGGAGGCCGCCCGCCACAAGGAGCGGCTT
>TARA_R100000963_G_scaffold28979_1_pt1 | contig 12386 bp, 12 predicted proteins | sample TARA_R100000963 | Tara Oceans TARA_R100000963 (sample SAMEA2621010) | marine metagenome | biome: marine biome (ENVO:00000447); feature: mesopelagic zone (ENVO:00000213); material: "saline water (ENVO:00002010), including plankton (ENVO:xxxxxxxx)" | depth 700 m | reverse complement strand
GTTCAGAACGTCGCGAGACAGTTTGGTCCCTATCTGCCGTGGGTGTTGGATACTTGAGAGGATTTGTCCCTAGTACGAGAGGACCGGGATGAACACACCTCTGGTGGACCTGTTGTGGCGCCAGCCGCATTGCAGGGTAGCTATGTGTGGACTAGATAACCGCTGAAAGCATCTAAGCGGGAAACTAACCTCAAAACCAGGTATCCCTGAGAGCCGTGCAAGACCAGCACGTCGATAGGCCGGGTGTGGAAGCGCAGCGATGCGTGGAGCTAACCGGTACTAATTGCTCGATAGGCTTGATTGTTGAAATTCATGTGTAGTTGAAAGCGTATTTGCTTCTACACAGTCTCGATAAAGAACATGTTGGTATAATATCCCTGACTGGTTTCCGCCGACCCGGTGGTTATGGCAGGGGGTCCCCACCCGATCCCATCTCGAACTCGGTCGTTAAGCCCCCTTGCGCCAATGGTACTACGTCTTAAGGCGTGGGAGAGTAGGTCGCTGCCGGGTCCGCAGAGCCCAGTCAGACAAACTTGCAGACACATCTTTCCATTACGACGATTTTGGTCGCTTTTGCGGCCTGCCGCCGGGATTTTCCAGGCGGATTTGTCCGGCCCTCGCGGCCGGATTTGCATTTAAGGGGTTACCCTCCTAAATGTAACTACAAGCTGACGCGGGATGGAGCAGTCCGGTAGCTCGTCAGGCTCATAACCTGAAGGTCGTAGGTTCAAATCCTACTCCCGCACCCACTAAGCCCCTGATTTCTTTGCGGAAATCAGGGGCTTTTCTTTTGTCGGAATGTGCCGAGTTTTCGAAGTCCGCATCAAGTCCGCAATTTCTTAAAAGAATTCCACAGGTTTGGACCGCCGCCGCGCGCGCGCGGATGCCAGACAGGAGCCAGGGAAGCATTAGAACCGATCGAGGCAATGTGGCGGCTAGTTAGTCGTTCTTCAGGTAATCGGGAAGTCAGCAGTTTTTGAATAAGCGCTAAGGCAGGTTTGCTCATGCAATTGCGGCTCGACCAGTCAGGCAGAGTTCGACAGGAGCCGGAGACGATGAAAGCAGAGAATGGAAACCATGACGCCTTGGTCTCGCCCGATCCGACCCTAGAACCCATGAGGCCGCATAAGGTGCACCATGTAAGAGGGGGAAAGGGCCGAACCTTACCCCTGATCCTATCCTAATCGGATGACGTTACCTTTCAGGCGGTGTTCCAACCTGTGAAGTTCGCGCCTAGTTGGCTGACCGGCTTGCTTGTCCGACCTGGGCCGCGAGCCTTCGAGAGTAAAAAGGGGGGAAGGGTCCAGCATCCGCGCGCGCGCGGCGGCCGCGTGGTATGCCGGACCTTTCGGATATTGGCGGTTCAAGGAAGAGGCATGCGTTACTTTTAAAAAGTAACCAAACATTCCGGCTAATAGGCGCCCATCTCTAGTGGAGGAAAGCGCACTCTTCGTTGCAATCGTCATCTAGCTAGAGTGGTCTCAGAAAAGGTTCCACCCCTTTTCGTCCAGGATCTCTAACTGGTCATCGCCAGGAAGGCTGAGAGCAAGTAGGCCAACCCGTTTTCGGTGCGTGACGTTTTCCAAGTTGCTCGTCATCAGCGTCGATACGGGGACTTCAGAGCCAGTAATTGGCCTCAAGTCAGTCTTTAACATCTCGGCATCCTTCTGCAGGAATTTATGATGATCCCGCAGCCATTGCATCCAGTGTTTCCGAGGTGGCTTTAGCCCCATGCGTGTTTTGCGGACTTGGTTCGCCGTGATTGGCATCTCTGCTCTGTAGCTCAGCAACTCCGCGATTTCGGCGTCGCTATATCCCAGAACTTCTATTGCCAGGGCGAATTGATTGTCTTTCTGCATTGTTTATTTCCATTGTGAATGAGCCAGACTTAGCTCGGGTTGATGTGCTGCCCGCTACGGATAGCGGGCCATTGCTTTTGCGAGCTTGGCTTGCGTCTTTTCGGGATGTTCCCGAAATCTATCGCTCAGGGCTCGCGATTCCTGGGCGACAAATTCGGATAAATTTTTAGGATCAACGCGGTTCAAGGCGAGCAGGGTGAGTAAGCATCCGGCAATTTGCGAGCGGATCATCTGCATGAGTTCCGCCCGTTGAAGCTCTAGGATCCGTTCCTCGGAGGCGAAGCTCTGAAGGTTTGACAAGTCATCGCGCAACTCTTGCGCGACCCGATTCCACAAGCGATGCGTGGGCCAACGAGACCGATTGCTGTCACCATTCGGCTGACAATATCGAACATCCTCTAGAAGGGTGCCAAATATGGTCGGCAGTTTTTGCTGAAGTTGCCCCCAGGAGGAGACACCCCAGTCGTCTTTTAGGTGCCGCTTGTACGCGCGAAGTTCGACGCGCCACACTCTGCTCGTGTCTGCGTCAGACATGTCCAGTTCGGGCAGACCAGCGCGCCGGCGTTTTGTGTTCCATATCTCAGGCCAGTAGAGTTTTTTCTTTGCTAAGATCTCTGCGCGCTTATCATACACGATGACTTGGCGGCCTGGGTTCTTGCCAATGGTGACGGACGTCGTGCGACCTGTTTGGCCACCTTCTTTATAGGTGAGTAAGTCGCCATGCCTCATGCGTGAGAAACGCTGGCTCATTACAAATTGATCGGTGCTCAGAACAAAGTTAGGTGCAAGAAAATCGAGAGCGAAATCTATTCGCGCTATGCTTTCAGTTCCCGGCAATAGAGGGACGCCGAGAGCCGCTAGCTTATTTTCAAGGTGGTCCCTAACTCCGTGGAGTCCACGAAGCGCCACCTGGACGGCGGCCACCGATACGCGAATGCCCCACGGGTCTCTCTTGTTTGGCAGCTTGAAAAACCAAACTTCTCCCAAAGGTCCAGTATCGCACCTGAAGGCATAACCTCCGCGAGCGCCGGTAAGGGCAACGTTGAACGGTAACCCGTTCAGTAAAACCTGAGTTGGCGCGTTTGATGCCAAAGCAAGATCCTTTGCATTGCTGAGCTTTGCAATCAGGATTTCAGGCAAATGGGCAGGGTACGCGATGTCTATCGCGTCGAACCCTTTGTGTAATAATTCCACGAGGCACCTACGAGAATGTATTTGTAGGGGGGGGTGTTACAGAGAACCCCCCGCACAGTGCCGCACCGACGACTATGATCGACATGGCTTCTTCTCGTTTTCGCTGATCCAGTCGAGCAAACTGGTGCGGCTATAGAGTATCTGCCGACCGACTTTTATGCGCGGTGGACCGACGCCTTCTGCATACCAGCGCGCGAGCGTACGTTTGTGGACTCGGAGAAACTCGGCAGCTTCCTGCCAGGTTAAAAAATTACTTTGTGGATTGGTCACGACCAAACCTCCACGTTTAGGCGGAGTTCGCTATGAAGCGATCTCTGCGGTTGATGCGATTCCAAAGCCTTGCATCACGTGTTTGTCTGTCGTTCGCCGGAGGTCGAACAAGCGCTTCAGCCCGACCCACTTCTCTAAAATTTATTCTGCGCTCTTCATTTATCGGACTTATTGCGGTTTCTTTTTCTTTCTTTCGACTTTGGGATGTCCACTACGTTGCGTTTAGCCTCCGATGTCAAGTGTCGCGAATAAAACTGACCTGACCGGTAGTGAGTGCGCACATCCCCACTGATCATCACCGAACTCCTGACGGAATCCAGTGATGATCAGTGGGGATGCAAAATGCTATCCTTCCGGCGGAGAGTGATGGGCTTCTTTAGCTGCCTCAGTTCTAGCTCTTGCCTCAGCCACTCTGGCGGGCATATCGAAAAGATACGATAAGATTGAATTTGAAATTTCCCTTGCGGCTTCGGCATCATTGTCTTCGAAGCGCGCTTCGCTCCAGTGTAGCCCCCAGTTTCCGAACGCTTTGATTTGATCACAAAGTTCAATTAGCGCATCTGAAACAGCGTAGTTTTTCTTAGCCGTTCTAAGAATTGCACCAAGCGGTTCGCCGGGCTTCGCTTCAAGCTCGGCGGCTCGTACAGCAAACTCTATTGCTGCGCGATACGACTGGCACTTCGCTCTAGGTGACCTCGCTTCGTGAGCGTCTTTCATGCAGTCCGACACCAACTCAGGCCAGTGAGGTGACACGCCTTCATCGAATTGAGGGACCTGTGTCATGACGCCCTCAACTAACTTAGTGAGATCACTGCTGGAATCCGATCCGGCTGAACCGCTTCGTCCTCTTAAAAACTGAACCGTCGCGACGCTTAGACCGCTACAAGCACGACACTTAAGGCTCAGTGCCCGTGCGTCGTCGTCCCAGTATTGCAACCCGGGTGGGCAATCCGTCGCTCGGACCCAGCATTGAATATCCATTGTTTGTGATTTCGATTTGCACCAAGGGCAATTTATGATGATCGTTTGTGGCATACATGTCTCCGAAGATCGAACAATCCGAGTAACCAGCGGTGAACGTATGAGGAACATTCTTGAGAGTCCAGTGACTCTGTTTCTGGAAGCGCTGGGCCTGCATGGTCAGTGCATCTAGTGCAGGGCCCCGATGATTTTGTTCGATATCAGTTCAGTCGCCTCAACGAGTGGATCATCCAATAAGTGGGCATATCTGGCAGTAGTTTGTGGCTGACTGTGGCCAAGCATTGCTCCAATAACTGGCAGAGACTGCCCCTGAGATACCGCGATACTCGCGAATGTGTGTCTAAGATCGTGAACTCTGGCGTCGCGAATACCAGCTGAACGAGTGACCGCTATCCAAGTTTTTTTTATGTCCGTTAGAGCCCGACCTCGAATTGACTCGAACACGAATTCTGAAGCGGCGCTTGCTTTTCTTACTTCCAGCAATTTTGTTACTTCACGGGAAACTGGAACACGATGCAGACGCCTTTGCTTTGTCGTTGCTGCTGGCTTGGTCCAGACTTTCAGTTCTGAATCAAATTGATCCCAAGTGGCGCTCAGTGCCTCCCCGCGACGACACCCAGTGAAAAGAATGAACCGAATTGCGTCACACGAAGTCTTCTGTGGATGTCGTTCCAGTTCGAATAGCAACCGTCGAATTTCGTCATATGAAAGATATCGCTCCCGCTTCTGTTCGGGATTTTTTTCAATGCCTGACGCGGGGTTGCGTTCAAGCCATCCCCACTTGATGGCCAGATTGAAGGCTCGACGGAGAACCTCAATGACCCGATTGGCCCGAAGTGGGCGATCCTTAGTTAAGTGACGATGCAGTGCCTCGCAGTCATTGAACGTGACGTCTTCCACTTTCTTGGAACCGAGCCTGGGTAGGATCGACTTTATGAACATGGAACGTTGATCCTGCGCACTGCGTGGTGCGAGCTTCGGCATGTAGTCTTTCTCGTAACGTTCAAACATGTCCTGAACCGTTGGAGCCGCGCGGTCATTGTTCCGCTGTTCGAGGGGGTCTCGGCCCTTTCCGATTTCGACAAGAAACCACTCAGCTTGCTTTCTCGCCGCCAGGACAGTCCATTCAGGATAGCCGCCGATCACCATCCGGCGCTCGCGGCCTTTATAGTAGTAGTTCAGAACGAACGACTTCCGGCCACTTGGATAGACGCGGACACCAAAGCCCCGCAGTTTTTCGTCGTAATGGATCCGGCTCTTTTCTTCGGCCTTCAGGTTTTTAACCTGACGGTCGGTGACCCGAAACTGGGTCCGCATAGAGTCCGTGTTGTGCTGTGTATCGGGTGTCTTTTGGCGTCCGGGCATGTCTTCGGGTGTCCTGAATAACTCCATACTTACAAGGAGTTACACAGAAAAATCCAAATCATTCAAGGGGCTCTATTTCGCCTCATAACCTGAAGGTCGTAGGTTCAAATCCTACTCCCGCACCCATCATAAGAGTAGTTTGGCCGTCCTGAGAAATCAGGGCGGCCAAATCGCCTTTTATAACAAGGTTATAGCCGCTCTCATTTTTGCGCGGCTCAAGGCAAATCCGCTGGATGGTCTTCCTCAAGATGGATCGGACCTCGTCAGCATCGGGAGACGGGTCCGAAACCACTTCCACAAGTGAGCCGATAAGCTCGGCATACAGCTCGCCCGCGTTCGGATGAACGCTCACAACAGGCTCGCTGCCCATTGCCGCAAGTTTGGCCTCGTTCTCAACTTTTTCCGCTTCCAGGGCGACCAGCTTCTGCTTGAGGGCAGTGGTCGCAACCCCTTCGGCAATTGCATCGACAATCCGGTCAATGCGCCTGCCGGCTTCAGCGATAGCCTTTTCAAGCTGAAACCGTTCGCTGCCAGTCGCCTTCTGTTGGCGAACGAGTTCTGCATGAAATTCCCGAGCAGCTGCTTTCTGTGCATTCGGATGAAGCAGGGCGTTGTTCAGTCCTGCGAGGACGCGCTCTTCAAGCTCTTTGGCCGCTATGGTTCGATTGTTCGAGCAGGTGCCTTTCTCGCGTCTTGTCGAGCACCCGTACCGGTTCTGGGAAACGATCGACATCGGACCGCCGCAGACACTGCATTCGAGGAGCCCCGACAGGAGCCGTGTCGGTCGTTTTGCTCCACCACGTTTCCGGGAGTGCCTTTGCTGGCGAAGCTTCACAGCCTGCCAGAGTTCATCATCAACAATCCGAAGGTCCGGAACCTCATTGATGACCCATTCGCTTTCGGGATTAGCCCGCATGCGCTTCTTGCCGGAGAAAGGATCCGTCACCTTGTGCCTGCGGTTCCATATGCGTCGGCCGATATAGAGTTCGTTGTTCAGGATGCCGTTGCCAGCATGTACCTGTCCATTGATCGTCGAGGCGCGCCAATCTGGACCGCGCGGCGCTACGACACCTTCCTGGTTCAACATAGCCGCGATGCTTCTCGGAGACGTTCCCTCGACGAACAGCCGCATAATCCGTCTGACGGTCTCAGCTTCGTCTTCGTTGATGGTCAGGATGCCATTCTGTTCACCCGGTACGATATCGTAGCCGTAGCAACGCCCTCCGGCCGATCTGCCTGAATTCACAACACCAGTCTGACCGCGGCGCGTCTTCTTCGCCAGATCGCGCAGGAACATCTCATTCATCACGCCCTTGAAGCCGACATGCATCGAGTCGACTTCTCCTTCGGAAAGCGTGACGATCGACACGCCGTGAAAGGCGAGGATCTTGTAGATTGTGGCTGTGTCGGCTTGGTCGCGGGAAATGCGGTCGAGCGCCTCTGATACAACGACATTGAAGTGACCGTTCGCGGCGCCCCTAATCAGATCCTGTATACCGGGGCGCGTAACCATTGCGCCGCCCGAGATCGCGCGGTCTGAATAGACGACGGTTTCGGTCCAGGATTTCTGTTCTAGGTGTTGTCGGCAAAGAGCAATCTGGTCTTCGATTGAACGAATAGACTGAAGGTCCGACGAGTAGCGGGCGTAGATGGCGGCTTTTAGGGTCATGACCCTTTCCGATATGCCAACCTCGCATGATATCGCGCAAGCGCTTCGGCGAGATCAATCGCCCAAGATGGGGCTATTTCCCCAGAAAATTCGTCCTCGGGAGGCTCAGTTTGTGTCGCGATCGCCTTTGGAAGGCGACCGCGAGGCACGAGTTTGGGGTATTTGCGGTTCACGGTCCTATAGGCAGAAGCTGATCTAGTTCAGCTTCTGCCGGTTCCAGACCAGCACGCCGCTGCCATCCTCTTCCTTTTCGAAGAAGGCGGCCCGCAGCGGTTTCTCGAATCCAGGATCATCGAGCTTGACCGCGAGATAAGGCGTCTCGCCATCCTTGCTCTCCTCGCGCCAGGCTGCGCCGAGCTCTGCGCCGCCCGCGAATATCCGATAATCGGGTCCGCCTTCGGCCTTCTCGGCCACAGGGACCATCTGGGCTTTAACATTGATTGTCATGGTCCGGATTGTCCCGGTCCATTTGCCATCCTTCTGGCTGAAGGTGCCGATTGTCGCCATTGCTATTCTCCTTTGCTGGCTCTGGCATGAAGGGCCTTGCGGGCCCGCTTGAACCCGGCATCCGAGCTGAGGAACATGTTCAGCATGGCAGGCACCAGGGTTTCAGGTTTCTCTTCCGCGCCATAGGTTTCGGCATAGATCGCCGCATAGTCGGCAAGCGCATAAGCAAGATCGGGATCGACCGAGACAGTGAGCTTCACCGGCGTCCGGTCCGGGAGTTGTCCGATGCGCAGGCTCATCACCGGCCTCCTTCAGAGTAAGGCCGCAGCACGAGATCACGTGTCACGATGACCCGCACGGGCCAGCCGGGCCGGATACGGATCGTCGGCTGGATACCCAGATTGCGATCGACGACGCGCTGACCGGCTTCCGAGACACTGTCCCCGAACCCGCGCCGGATCGCGCGCTCGACATCATCGTCGTCGGAGCCAAGTTCGGAGCCGATGCCAAGCAGCGTCGCGAGTCCTGCGGCGGCAAAGACGCGGCCCCAGTGATGGTCGGTCCGGTCGGAAACGCCCGCATAACCCTGCGCATCTGCAGCAGGTTCGGATATCTGCAGCGAGCTGCCATCCGGCAGGATGATCCGGTCCCATATCAGGAGCGCGCGTTCCTGGCCGAACGAGACTTCCGACTGGTAGCGCCCGATTAGGCGCGCACCCTGCGGGATCAACAGATGAGCGCCGCTCACGGTGTCATAGACCGGCTGGGTCACCTGCGCGATGACATTGCCGGGCAGGTCAGAATTCAACCCGGTGACAAGCGAGGCCGGGATCAGCGTTCCCGCAATCACCTGATAGGGCGAGACTGGGGTCTCGACATCATGCGGGTTGTAGATGTCGCCATCCCGCTTCTCCGCTGCGAACGCGATCTTCTCAGCCTGAAGGTTCTGATCAGGCGCGCTGGCAAAACCCGGCGCACCCGCACCCTGGGCGGCAAGCGCCAGCAGTTCCGAGCCGAGGCTGTTCGGGAGGCCGCCCGGTGCAGAAACTGACCCAGCCAGTGACTGCCGATTGCCGACATCGAAGAACACGCCCGCCTTGCCAGCCGCATTGGCGAGTTTTGCATCTGCCAGTCTCTGCGCACGAATGGCTTCATCTTCGGCCGATGGCCGGAAGTCATCCGATGGTGCGACATTCCAGTCAGGCTCAAGGCCCCATTCTTCCTCTTCCGCAACGACAGTGCCGCCAAGGTCACCCGCCATAGGTGCGCCGAGCTTCGGCGTGTCACCAGCCGGTTGCCAGTTGAGATAGGAGTTCGGTAAGTCCGCCAGCCCATCCGGCGCGCGCTTGGTCGCTGTGTTGTAGAGTTCCTGCCGGTCTGCCGGATCGACGGCCTTTGGCGGATCAAGCGCGATGGAGGCGGCGGCAAACAGGCCCAGCACGCCAAGACAGGCACCCGCCATCAGGACCTTCCGGTTGATCCGCGTGACGGGCCGTGGCCGCGTGCGCAGTTTCAGCTCGTCGGCCTGCTTGGGGAAAGGGGCCGGCTCGCTCATCCTTCGCCTCCGAACAGGCTGGCAATACCGGAGCGCTGCACGCGCTTGCGGATCCTGACAACGGTCTGGTCTTTCTCACCGATCCGAAGTTCTGCGGCCCGGAAGAGACGGTCGACGATGTAGTAATTGCCGCGCAGGCGATAATTGACGAGCTCTGCGTCGCCAGACGCGCCAAGGATGAAGAGCGGCGGGGCATCCATTGTGGCAAGGCCCGCGGGCATCTGGATGAAGACCTGCCGTCCATCATCGAACACGCGCACAGGCCGCCAGGCGGGCTTGTCGCCCTCAATGACATAATCGAAGTCCAGCCGGTCAACCGCAACGCCGGGTGCGATGGATGCATCCTCGCGAACGGACGCAATCTTGTTGCGGGAGACCAGTTCAGCCAGTTCATCCGCCGGATAGCGCCAGGAGAGGGCCGCCATGTAGGTGCCGTCCACGCTTTCCAGTTCGAGGTGATAGGTCCGCCGGTCGGTCGCAATCATCAGATTGGTCGAGAGGCCTGCGGCGATCGGTTTGACCAGCACATGCGCGCGGGCCGAGCCGCCGGAGCCGGAAGACGTATCCCCGACAATCCAGCGGACCGTATCGCCTGCGGAGACCGAAACCAGCGTTTCGCCGGGCTGCAGCGCTATGTCGGAGACCTGGCCCGGCGCGGCATAGAGCCGGTAGAGCGCGCCTTCGGTATAAGGATAGACCTGGATCGCGTTCACATAGCCATCGACGGATGGCTCGATCCGGGCCTCGGTCGTGCCCTTGCGGATCGTCTCGGTCGGCGAGGTGCAGACGCGCGTGACTGTGCGCTTGGTCCCTTCGACCGGTTTCATCTGGCCGGGCAGCGCAAGTACGGTCGGCGTCTCGACAATCTCGACAGGCCGCTTTGGCACGTCTTCAACGAAGGCCGCTTCGACAAAGGCTGTATCTTCAAGGACGGGCTCCGGCGGAACGCTCGCGCAAGCCGTGGTCAGAGCGAGGACGGATGCAAGGCTCATTGTACGGATCATTGGTTGTCTCCTGTGACAAGGTCTTCGCCCCAATTGAGGCTGTGGATGTAGAGGCCGAGAGGATTGGCGCGGAGCGTTTCGGCATCGCGCGGCGGGGAATTCACAATGGTGAAGAGCCCGGTAAAGCGTTTGACGCCGGTCAGCGCCCCATTCTCGTAAGTCTTCTCGAGCCAGCGGGCCTGGAAGGACTCGTCCGACACCCGCACGACGCTCACCACATCGACACTGCGCGATCGCCGGCCGATCTCAGCGAAGGGATCATTGTCGCGCGCATAATCGCTGAGCGTGATGGCCGCCTTGTCGGTGACATAGTCATAGGCGGCGAGCCAGTTTTGCCGGACGATGACCGGATCGATCGACAGGCTGCGGACATCGGAGATGAAGTTTGCGAGATGATGCGCAATCTGCGCGTCGGTCGGCTCATAGCGCGCAAGCGCCGGCCCGACGGCCTTCACGGCCCCGGTCTCATCGACCTCGACCACATAGGGTGTGACGGTCGATTGCAGGCTGCGCCAGACGAGGGCTGCGGACGAAGCTGCGAGAAGCCCCAGCAGGCCCAGCGCCATGAGCCGCCAATTCTTCGCCTGGACGCGGGCCGAACCAATCCGTTCGTCCCAAACCTGGCCGGCCTTTTGATAGGGCGTTTCTGGATGCGGGCTTTGCCCGTAATGGGTGGAGGTGCGCCGGAAGGCCATGCTCATCAGTCCTCTTCGTTTCGGAGTTTCGGATTGTCGCCCGCCATGCCGCGATCACCGTCCTTCAGGGCGTGGACGGTGATCGCGCCGGCATGCTGCAGGCGTTGTTCTGTGCGAAGGCGACGCGCCCAGGCGGGGCTGGCCGAACCGCTCGACGGAGCGTCCCCAGAGGCCGCTGCCATCGTGCCGCCGGTCGCGGCAAAGGCTGCCTCGCTGCCGCGCCGATAGGCATTGCCGACAGAGGCAAACGGCCGTCCTGCCATCCGGCGGAGCGTATCGCCACCAGCCTGCGCGACGCCGGCCACGCCCGCCGCAGCGCCGCGCCAGCCGTTCTGACCCGACGCCATGCGGCCAAGGTCATAGGATGTGCGGGCGCCGCCGGTCATGGAGGCCCCGGCCGTCACGGCGCCGGACACGCCGCCAAGGGCTGCGCGGCCTGCCGCGACCGTGCCGGTCGTCGCCAGCACGGCGCCTGCACCAACGGCCGCCGTCGTGCCGACCACGGAGCCCGCGCCAAGTTGCGGCGCACCGGTGACAAGGCCGGAGGCAATGCCGGGCGCGAACACGCCCATCCAGAGAAAGACGATGGAAGCGAGGACTGTGCCCATGACTTCGGCGAGGGTCACATCGCCCGGTCCGCCAAAGGCGTCCGTGATCGACGTGAACAGTGTCGAGCCGATGCCGATAACGATGGCGAGCACCATCAGCTTGATGCCGGAGGTCACAACATTGCCGAGCACGCGTTCGGCGAGGAATGAGGTCTTGTTCCAGAGCGCGAACGGCACCAGCACGAAGCCCGCAAGCGTCGTCAGCTTGAACTCCAGGATGGCGACGAAAAGCTGGACCGCCAGCACGAAGAAGGCGACAAGGATGATTGCCCAGGCAATCAGCATAACCGCGATCAGGATAAAATTATGGAAGAAGCGGATAGGCCCCAGCATGTCGCCGATTTCTTCCAGCAGCGGCTGCGCCGCCTCGAACCCGACGCCTGCAATATAGCCGGGACGCATCAGATCCTCGGCGGTCAGTGTCGAGGATCCTGCCTTAACCCCGAGATCGGCAAAGCTCGCAAAGAGAATGTTGGCGAGGATTGAGAAATTGCCAAGGATGAAGGCGAAGAAGCCGACATAGAGCACCTTCTTGAGGAGCCCCGAGATCACGTCGGCATTCTGTGAGAGCGCCCAGAAGAGCCCCGCCAGCGTGATGTCGATCACGATCAGCGTAGTCGTGAGGTAGGCGACATCGCCGGCCAGCAGGCCGAAGCCTGAATCGATATAGGCAATGAAGGTTTCAAGGAACCGGTCGTGTTCCCCGTCAGCGACCATGAGACAGATCGGCCAAATTGCT
>TARA_R100000963_G_scaffold34812_1_pt1 | contig 12759 bp, 4 predicted proteins | sample TARA_R100000963 | Tara Oceans TARA_R100000963 (sample SAMEA2621010) | marine metagenome | biome: marine biome (ENVO:00000447); feature: mesopelagic zone (ENVO:00000213); material: "saline water (ENVO:00002010), including plankton (ENVO:xxxxxxxx)" | depth 700 m | reverse complement strand
CATGCCTGTGATGTAGATGAATTACTCTCTCTTATTAAAGAAGAGTTCATAACAATGTATAGTTACTCTAACTTCTTTGAAGTCATTGAGAGAATGATTGTAACAAACCCAGATAATTTTAACTACAACCAACCTAGGCTAGGAAGCTTAGACATTAGAGAGGTAAAGAACAGTGACTACTTCTTCGCATAAGAAAGGAATACTTCCTGTAAGATTAGGCTTACAACCTGATACGAAGACCGCATTAAAACAATTAGGAATGGATCTAACATTAGCAGATCAGATGACTGATAAAGAACTAGATGAATTAATAATTGAAAATGAATACCAACGAGGACTTAACTGGTATAAAAAGAGAGATGAAGAATCTGAAGGCCTACAAAATATGGGCAATTGGAAACGACAAGCTCTTGAAAAATGTAAACAAACTTAAATAAAAACTCCCCTAGGAATATCTTATGATACTCTTAGGGGACATTTTTTTTAGCCTTACAGTTTATTTAAATTGATATTAGTAAATCCTTTAGCTTTAATTTTATCTCTTATGTTTGCTCTTCTCTCAGGGATTGTGGTATTAATCCAATCCATATTACTAGATATATTAAGGACTTGCATAACTTCTCTAAGCATTACTTTAACAGTCTTTCCATTAATACTTGAGCCTCTAAAGACAGCAAAAGGATTCTGTTTATTTACCATTCCTTGCTCTTCAAATAATGATATAAGTTTTACTGTTAAAGCTATAGCTTTTCTTCGAGCTATTTTAGTAGTTCTCTTATCCCATTCTTTTAAAGTCTCTTTACCTTCCCTCCATTTCATACTATCTTCCCCTGGAATTTTTTCTTTTGCATCCCAAGATAATCTTTTAATAGCATTAACTAAAGTATAATCAGCATTAACTGCTTCTCCTTTACCTGCTCTAGGCCAATTCGTTTCTGCAAATAAATCTCTTAGCATAAAGTATGGGCTAGTAGGATCTGTCCAATTATAATCTTTATTAGTATCGATTTTAGTAAGGGCAGGGTACAGTGTATCCTTATAATAATTATAAACATGCTCTGTCATGAGCCCATTAACTAAAGCTTTTTGATAAGACTCATTAGCAATTTTTCTGGTAGCTGCTGCGCTTCCTAGATCTGTAATGAACGCATCAAAGATAGGTATAATAAAAGGAACATGCTCTTCAATTAATTTTTTCTTTTCTTCTGGAGACATCTCTGGATCATATCCTACCTTACCTAATGTAACTGAGGCTGCTTTAATATGATCCCAATTACCTGTTGGTATTTTCTTTTTACCTCTAGCAGTAGGCTTACTACTATCTGCAAGGAAGGACCAGTTTGTAAAGACACTAGCAACCATGAATGCATCAAAGGCTTGTATTAATGCGGGAAGTAATCTACCAGTAGCATATCCACCTAAGACTTTCTTACCTGCCATATTTCTCATAGCTGCAGGAGAAACTCTAGAACTATACTGGCTTACAATTACCTGTCTAGGAACTCCTTTCTTTTTTATCTCAACTAATTGTTTATTAACTTGCTTTAGTTCTGCCTTAGCTTGGTTAATTTCTGCTGCCATATCTTGAGTATTGATAGCTTCTAACTCAGCTATCCTTAAAGGTAACTCTTGTATCTTTTGTTCAAGAGCTACTGAACTTATAGATCTTATCTCTTTTGTTTGAGGATCCTCATATGACATTGTATAAGATGTTGTAAGTTGCTTTCCTTCCTCATCAACTCCAACAGAATCTCTACCTGCTACTGTACTCTTGAGTCCTGTAGCTTGATCAATTTCAAATACAACTCCAGTTAAAGCAGATAAGTAACCCACACTTTTAATAACTTTAGCAGCTGATATAGTATCTGCATCCATAGTATCATAGATAGATTGTATCATAAGAGTATGTAAGAAATCTATAACTTGATCTTCATTTAAACCCTGTTCATTTATAACTCTTTGAATCTGTTTACTTTGAATAACAGTTGTCTCAACATGTTCTCTCATAGATTTTATATCTTGACCGTATCCTAAAGTCATAGGAGATTGCTTTAAGAAATTTGTTCTATCATCAAATGCATACTCCATCATTTCATTATAATAATTTGTATTATCAAAATTAATAAAAGTAATTCCTTTCGAGATGTCACTATACTTATTACGCATGGCATCAACCATTGCATCTCTTAAATCTTTATACTCTCCATTCATCATCTCAGCAAAGTTCTGCTTTATTATCATACCAGATCTCATAGCCATGCTTTCACTACCAAGTAGTACTGCTAAAGAGGAAGGACCAAATGTCTGTCCATCTTGTTCTATTAAAGGGTTGGCTCTCATTTGCTGTTGGCTATTTGGATTTTCTTTATTATGCTTTTTAATTCTATGGTATCGAGCGAGCTGTCTTAGATAATCAGTTACAGCAACAGCTCCCTCTTCTTTTTTACTTAAGAAGGCTTTTAAATCTGGAGATAGCAATTCATTCTGAGGATTACCAGTATTAGGATCTACTGGAAAGACTTGTTGCAAAGCGGCTTGCGCTTGTGACCTTACTTGCGGATCTCCTGAAGCATCAACAAACTTTTCAAACAGTTTACCTGTTGCAGCGTAATCAAATCCTGCAAAAGCTTTTTCTAATTGCTCACCCCACCTAACATATTTCATATGTGAACCATTCGTATCTGGATTTTTTTCTTCTGCTCTAAATACTTTTATTCTTTCTTTAGGGCTTCTAGCAATTCCAAACTGATCTTTAAAATCTCCTTCATATAATTGTGCTGAAATTAATTCCATCCAATTAAGATCTAGCTCACTATTATCTCCAGGTTTCCAGGTATAAGTTGCTCCACTACCAACTATATATCTTAATACTTTATGTGCTTGTGGATTATATAGGCTCTGTTGTGCATGCATTCTTCCAGTCAAAGCTTGTAATGCATAAGTTAAATAGTTTTTCTTACCAGAATATTTACTTGCACTTGCTATAATACTTATAAGTTTTTCTCTTTCTAAACTTAATATTTTAAAAGGATCATAGCGTTTAGCAGTTAGATAAAGATCCCATCCAGCGAATGGATAACCTTGAGGAAACGCTTCCCAACCTTCTTTCTCTTTTGTAGCAGCAAGCTTATATAGTCTCGCCTTCTCTTGTTGTAGTAATCTAAATCTCTCTGGTCCTATACCAAACATATCAGAGTACGCAGCTTCACCTACCTCATAATCATAGGCTATATCATTTTGAATATTTAATTCTACCATTCGTTCTGGTGACATCTCTTGATAAGTTTTTGTTAGAAGCATTTCATTTGGATCTTGAGCTATCTCAAAACTTCCATCTGCATTTGTTCTTGGAGTAGGATTACCTGCTGTATTTATTGCAGAAGTTATTAAAGCAATTGCAGCTTGTTGTCGTACTGGTTCATTTACTATCGTTACTTTATTAGCATTAAGAGCCGCTTCAAAAATCTGTTCAGGATCTCCTAAGTCTTTGCTAACTGCTGTAGTAACTGATCGTGTGTATGTAATTCCTTCAAATATCATTTGGCCTGTAGCAGAAGGTGAAGACAATGGAGGTATTTCATGTGCTCCAAACATCGCTGAATAGTTATGATATAAACTTTGAAAATACATCTCACCTTCAGGAGTTAACTGATATTCTGTTTGACCATCAGACTGTATAGTTCTCATCATTAATCCTGATTGAGAATTAAGGGTACCGTTCGTTAAGAAGTATGCTTCCTTAGCGAAGTCACCTAACTGATGGAAAACCTCATCACTAACATCTTTAAAATCCATTGCATAAGTATCAGTTGGTAGTTGTCTTTTATCTGCTTGCACTCTTTTCCATTGCTTAAATATATCTTTACCTAAATGTAATCTACCTTCAGACTTCTTATACTTACCTAAGTTTACTCTGCCTTCTTCAGGATCATTAGGATCTATCTCAGATACAGTATCCTCATCTGATCTTGTTGCTAGACCTTGCGAATAGAATTGTTCAGTAGTTAGTGACATTGTTTCTAAGAAGTCTTTATCTAATATGACTGCGCCTCTACCTTTTCTTGCATTCGCATCCCATAATCCTGCGTCTAATAAATCAGGATGATATAGTATTGCTGTTTGGGTAGTAGCAATTTCTTTTGTCCCTCTTTTAAATGCAGGTAGCTTAGGGAATTCCCAATCCTTTCCAGCACGCTCAGCATCTCTACGCGCCCTTACAGTATAGCCTGCTTCTAAACTTCCAGTTGTTTGAAGAGCATCTAACTCTGCCTGAGTTATAGCAGAAGCTATCAAATTATCTGACATATTAGTAGCCCTTTCCATAGGACCTACCATCCAGTTATTAGTACCATTTATAGCAGCTCTTATTCCTGCTAGCGTTCTTATTTGTAAGTTATTCTTTGATGCCTTTTCAGTAATAGACTTAATTCTTTCACGCTCTCTTTGATCATCAGGCATTTCATTTATTACTGCATTAGGTAAATCAAAAGCTAATTGATTTGAATCTTGTTGATAACCCTGAAGCGCTGCAACAGGTTCACCTTGATCTAATTGAGTTGCTCCATAGTCTGCCTCACTTGGTAGAGGAGTTTGCTGTTCCATCATAAAAAGATTCTGCATAACATTCTGAACATCAGTCTCTTTACGCTTAGCATCAACTCCTACTGTCTCCATAGTTCTTCCAGGTATACCAGCAGCTAAGAGAGGATTATTCCTTTCTAATCTCAGCACAGGAGTTTCAGCTATAGTAGGTATCTCATCATCTACACCAAAAGCTATCTTCATTTTTTCTTCTGTTGGAAGAGCTTCGAGTTCTTCTGAAGTTAAACCTGAGACATCTATATTTCTAGCTCTCTTACTTAATTTTTTTGTAGGTCTTCCACTTGGCGGTTGTACAAAAGTTTTTACCATTTATGTTCTCCTTAATTCGGGAATAAATTCCCAACACCTTCTGATAGTTTTCTATTTAAAGGATTGAATGGTCCTATGAAAGGTGTAGTCTTAAATAATTTATATGCACCTGGCTCGATCTTACCTTCAAGCATTTGGAAAGCTCCTGTCGCAGCACGTGATACATTAGATAATGCTGCAGCTTCTCCTGATACTGTATGAAATAATTCTTCTACTGCATTACTAGAAGATGTTTCATAGATAGGAAAGAAGAAGTTGAGTGGTCTTTCAGCAACACCAATCATACCTGATGCGCCTACTCCTCTCTGTATTTTTTCCATACGATCTAAGTAAGGAGATCCTTTTCCATACTTTAATAAATCTTTAAGGTACTGAGATACAAATCCTAATGCAATCATCGTAGTCATAATAGCAAAAGCATTATACTTCATTGCTGGTGTACCTCTTCTAACATAATCACCCCACATTCTAGGGATATGATTTGCTGTGAAGACAGAGATAAAACCTTGGAACTGTGTGAACAATGCAAGATGAGGATTCTGATAGAACAGTGGTCTATTCGCAGTACCTGGTAATGCAATTGCTTCATTAATAAAATTGTATTGAGCTAATGAAAACATTCTTTCTAATTCTGTATCAGCTTGTCTCCTTGCATCGATTGTAGCTTTAATATTATCTGGTCTATAGCTAGTTTCAAACAAAGGTAGGTTTGCTAACTCTAAAAGCTTAGGAACATTTAATCCTAAGTTTCTTAATTGCTCTTCAGATTCTTGAACCTCATTAGTATACACACTACTAGGATCTCTCTTATGTTCTGCTATTATATTAAGATGATCCATAATAAAATCATCTGCAATAGATGCCCTTATATTACGAGTCCAATCAGTATATTGCTGTAGCATAATTATTCTAAAATATTTATCTATTAAATATCTTGAAGCATAAGTATTTTCTGTAGCACCTGTAGTTTGAGCAGCTCCTGTATCCCAAGTAAAGAAACCTAACTTCTGTAGCGTAGCTTGTCTTGCTTCTTTATTAATTCGTGCTTGAGTTGATTGCAGTCTAGGATTTTGAATCGTATCCCACATTCCATTTGCTAATTCTTTAGCTGAACCTTTTATAGTTTTAGCGATCTGCTCAGGAGTTAAAGCCCTGAGTGTCATCATGTATTCTGGGAAAGAAGAGATCGTAGCCATAGGTAAACCTGCTGCCATCGTCCATAGCAATAAGTTCTTTTGTAGGTTAGCAAGTGTCTGATTCTCTATACGCTTATAGTTACCTGACTCAGCTTGAAAGTAATCTCTTAAACTTGCAGCTATATAGTTTGCTCTTTCTTCTGGTAAACCTGCAGCGATAGCATCATCTAACATTTGATTAGGGATTTCCATATTATCGCCAACATATTTTTGATAAGCCATATATCTTGTAGCAGATTTAATTGAGTTATTAACATTTACAAAGAAATCTTTTTCCATGAATTCATTAAAGTCTTTATTAGTAGCCAGCTTTAAAGATCTATTTTTATGAGCAGCTGGTATATGTCTACCTTTACCAATCTCAAATACACTTCTTTGATCAATCATATCAACATTATTTAATATTTCATTTGTTAGTTTAGTTGCTTGAGCTAAAGTTAATCCTTTGTTTATTTGTCTAGCCTTCCCATCTCTACCATGTTTTTTATACGAACCAAAACCTGGCTTACCATCCGAGAATGTTTCTTTCATTAGAGCTTGAATAAAACCGTTCTTATTCTTTTCAATCGCCGCTTTATTTATAGACTTATAAGTTAGTAAATAATTTTTTATTTTACCTACCTTAAATTCCATGCCAGTAGATGTACCATCATTAAACTGTTCTCGAGTTTTTTTCTGTTCGTTCCAAAGATTTTCACCTAATCTATTTGTAGATACTAGAAGATCTCTTAGCCAATCTTTATGCTCATTAAGATCAACTCCTTGTGTAGCCTCGGGTGGCGGTAAATTATCCCAATCAACTTCAGAGATAGGATCTTCCTTAAGCCATTGCCCAAAAGCATATATCACTTCAGATAATTTTGGTTGATTGATTGTAGAGTACCTAGCATCCTTAGAAATTTCTGCTGGAGTTTTCATTTGACTTCTAAACTCAGCTGCTTGCAGTTGTTTGTATTCTTCAAAGGCTTCGCCAGGATTTATTTTATGTAAGGTTCCATTATATAATTGACTTCCACTTCTTATATGAGGGTTACTTAAGTCTTTACCAAATGTCCATCGAGTATGACCCCTATATAATTTAGGGATTGATTGTAATGCTTCTTTAGATCTTGTCCATAAATCCTTTTGTTTTTCAGAGGCATCATAGATCTCAGCTCTCTTATGAAAATCTATATCTTCGGGTAGATATACTCGATTCTTTGCGCGCTTACGATACTGATCTGAAATATCATAGGTACTTCTTGGTATACCGTTAGGAGAATTACGAACTTCTTCTTCAGCATACTTACCTTCGTCAGATAACATAGCATCATTAGCTTGACTTAATTTAACTTCAGCATCTTTCCACTGACCTACATCATATGCACTTCCAGGTACCGCAAAGCCAGCACCTAAAGCACCACCTGCAACGAATGCATTTATTAATCGGTTATGTAATTCAACTGAATCAAATGGCTTATCACTACCAATAACAGATGCCATATACCCTGTAAGTTCTTGTCCTACTTCTGTAGTTGATTCTACACCAAAGCCTCGAGCAGATCTAGCTGCAAAAGATTTTAATATATTACCATACTTCAATTGGTCTTTAGCAATATTAGTAGCAGCTCCAACTAATTTACCAGCTTCAAGTCTTGTCATCTTAGCGATAGCAGCTTTTGCTTCTGTATCATTAGTAATATTTCTAACACCACCTTTATACTTACCAACCCATGCTTGTACGGCTTTCTCCCTAGACTCTTTAGATAATAGACTAACACCTTTAATTCCACCCATTAATCCTAAGATACCAAGTCGATCAAGTGCTGCCATCGTAGCACCAGCAGCTACCGCTAATGATGCACTTCTATCTTCTCCTTCCATCTCATTCCAGGTTTGACCAGCATACATAGCAACAGGGATAGTCATACTAGCACCTGCTAAATTCAATGCACCAATACCAGTTGCAGCGGCTAGAGAGGTTCCTCCTGTAAGAGGTGAGAGTACACCCGCACCTGCTGTTACTGCCATATAAGGTAAAGCAATTGCTCCCATGTTTCCGATGTATCTAAAGAAATCACCCATCCCTTCTACATCCCAGTCATTACCAACAACATTCCCTTGGTTATCTAATACAGGTTTAAGAATATTTAATTTTAATTCAGGTTTACCTTGAAGGTATTTGTGTTGTCTCTTGACTCCTTCATCTCCTAAAGTTTCTATCCAGTCTACCCCAGTCTTTTCCCCAACCATTTGGGCAGCTCCGTATAAACCTTCTATAACTCCAGTCCAACCTATATCCCAACTCTCGGCCCAAGGATGAAGAGCTTTATTCTGAAGGGTTCTATCAAGATGCCTTGTACTAACCATTGATGTAGCATACTGAGCAGCTCTCTCAAGTCTTAATGCATAATTCTGTAAGGATTCTCCTGGTTGTCTGGGAGCTCTTAGCTGTGCTAGCTCTTGCTCATCGAGCGCAATCTTTTTAAACTGGCTAGCCCCATAAGTTTCTGATTCTGCAACATCATCTATAATACGTTTAGCTTTTTCAAATTTATTTAATTCTTTTCTTTCACCAGAGTGACCGAAGGGTGTTTGAGTTTTCTGTAGTTTACTAAATTGATATGCATCAATCTCATCTTGAGAACTCCAGCGGCTTAGCTTATTAATACCATAGCTGGTGAGAGCTTCCACAAAATCTTTACCATTCTTATCAGTGATCCTAACCATTTGTCGTGTGCCGGTAGCATCCATCATAGGAGAACCATCCGGATTTGTAAGACGATGTACATTAGTAAAGCCCATTTCCTTAGCGAGCTTATCTATTTGGTTAGTCATCTCCCAGCCACCAGGACCTGCAGCTTTTAAACCTGCTTCAGTTTGATGCAGAACTTCAGGCGCACTAAATCCTTGTACCCTAAAGAGTTCTCCTTCGCTATTCCTTATTGTATCAGCATCAAGAAATGTAAAGGGTTCTTCAGTATCGGTAAAAGAAGATCGAGGTTCAAATCCTGACACATCAATCTTACCTATAGCCATTAGCTTTTCTCCTCATTTATTTTTATAAACTTAAGATCAATATAATCCTGTGCAAATAAAGCAAAAGGAGTAAGACCTTTATCCTTCTTCTTATCATACTCTTTTATGTACTCTTGCTTATGAGTCATACTAGTATCTCTATATTGATCATTTTCAATATTAATCCACTCCCTCATCACTTCATTCCAAAAGCGAGTAGTAGTTGCACCTATTTGTTTAGCTAACTGATTAGCTTTCCTATTAATTTCTTTTAGCTTCTCAACGTCTGTTGAAACAACTTCATTATTAACATTAGCTGTAACTAATTCAGCTGCTCTTGAAGTTAATAAAGGTTTAATCATAGAGTCTTCTAAGTAAGGAATAATATCGGAAGGCTTAGTATAGTTCTTATCTTCTTCAGCTTTTCTTTTAGTATCTTGAACCATAAGACTATAGGCTTGCGGAAGACCTTGGTTTAATTCTTGTAATCTAAATCCATTTTCTTCTGCCCATCGAGCGATTGACCAACCCGCAGCTGTAGGATCTAGAGCTGTCCATTGTTTCCATTCAGGTTGTTTCCATTTATCTACACCTGTTTTAACTTTATCGCCTGACTTTTTCATTTGGCCTTCAAGTATCTTTACAATTTGATTTACTCGAGGCATAAGTTTAGCTTCATACTCATCAGTACCTGGTATACGTGAAGCATCTGTATGCACATCACTAGAGTATGCAGATACTGGCATGTCTCCTGTTTTACTATAAGACCAGTAAGTAACATCTTTTCCATCAGCATTTTCATGCTTCATCTCGTAGGCCCATCTTCCATTAGGATACTCTTTAGAATAGTGCATCTTCGAATTACCTTGGTATCTAGGTGCTTTACCAATAGGTATAAGTTTAGATCTACCTTTTGTTCTTTTATATTCAGCAAGAGATTCTTGAGTAAACTTATCAGCATTATCTCTAATGAATTTATCTAGCTGAGCATTCTTAGTATCAACTCTTTCTAAGTATTGCTTAGCAACAAATCCTATCGTATCATTATGATTATATCCTAATGCTCTTGATCCTAAGTAGATTGCAATAGCTCTACCGATTTCTCTACCATCTATGAGATCTCCGAATAAGAAGTTAAGCATTCCTTTTGTTTGTTCCCATCTAGGATTAGCAGAACCTGCATTATAAATCTCATCGATCTTAGATTTCATACGATTTAAATGTCGATACATTTTTTCTAGCTTAGCATCTTCAACTTGATTAGCAAGCTTTTCAAGTTTCTTTTCTTTTATCTCAGTACTCTTTATTGTATCAGGTACTACAACTTCTCCGTCTTCATTTAGTATAGAAGTTGTTTTCTCAGGAGTATCATCTCTACCTATCCAATCTTCAAAAGATAAAATCGGCATACCAAATCTTTCCATATCTGCTACATAATTCTCATAGGCTTTTCTATTAGCAGCTGCATCTGTCGCTTCATTATTCTGAGCTTTAGCTTCAAGGTTACTTGTAGAATCATTTAGCAATGCTTCCTCTGCTTCTATCGCTTGCCATTCTTTTTCTAAATTAGGAGCTAGGTTACCACTAATAATAGCCTCTCCATGTTTATTAACAAAAGCTTCTTTCTTTTTATTAAGTTCTTCTTTTCGCTTTGTTAAATCATTTAGTATATTTTGATTTTGTTCTAGTCCTCCTACATCTCCTTGCTTTGCTTTATATAATAGCTGCACATTATGCGGTGCGGGATGACCATACCTATCTATTAATTGGCCGTAACCATTATCCCGATAGGTGATTGTATTATATGTAAAAGTACCATCAGCATTTGAGGTAAGCGTATCTAGTGCTTGAATGCTTGCTAAAGGTATCCCAGCTACTGTATCAGAACCTTCTACTTCTTGCTCAGCTAATTGATTATAATAATCTTGCATTGGATTTACTATAGCTGATGTAGGTGGTACTCCATAATTTGGAGCGGGAGTATCAGCTGACCGATAAAGCTCTGAAATTGGAATAGGTATTTCTTCTTCTACTTCTGGTGGGGGTACTGCTCCCATTCCTAAATTAGCATCTGCATATTGTTGAGCTATAATATCTTCCATCGGAGGAGCGTTCTGTAATTCCCTCATACTCTCTTCATTCTGCATTCTCTTTTTATATAGCCAAGCTGCTTTTTCTAATTCATCCTCACTAGGTATATCATAAGGAGTAGGCATTGGTGCATTCCCTGAAAAGCCAGGAATCCAAGTACTTGGTTGTCCAAGATGGATTCCACCATGATTTAAATATGCTGGTGGAATTTCACCACCTTCATTCCATCTTAAATTTTCCCATGCATCTGTTACTTTATCCCTAATTTTAGAAAACACACCAGGCTTAGGCATATTGCCAGAGGGAATATCGGCTCCCGACCCTGTAAGTATATTAGTGCCGGGTATATAAGGTGGATATTCAGGTTTACTTTTTGGTCCTTCAGCATAACCAGAATAAAATGGATTCTTCCAATTTATAATGTCTGTAGGTTTACCATCTTTATTAGGTGGTCCACCAGGTACCGTTATATAAGGATCCCACTCATCTTTATTATTAATTAAAGAATCATATTTCATTTTCCATTTGTGAGGAAAGTTCATTTTATCATAAGGAGAACTACCAGGCGGTTTTTTAATAGCATTCCAAGCACTAAACTTTTTCATATCACCATCAGCTCTATCTTTTATACTTCTAACACCTGTCTCTCCTGCTATATGAGATTGTATTAAATCATTTAAATTCCATTCAGGGTTTCGACCTGCCATAACATATAAATTATTTAAAACCCAATCAGCAGACTTATCATAATTCAATCGATCATCTAAAGGAAGTTGATAGTATCCCCAATCTGGAGATCCTATATTTTTAGCAGTTCCTTTAAGTATTTGAAAGGGTCCAACTGCTGAAGAGTTTGGCTTACTTGTATCTTGTCCACCACGACTTTCTATCCAAGCTAAAGCCTCAAGTAATTTTTCTTCATCTATATCATAACCAAAACGCTTTGATAAGTTTTCAATTGGTGTTAAGCCTTGGTTCTTCCATATATCTTTATTATAATTACCTGCTCTAATACCTTGACTTGCATAAGTAGGCATTTCCATATTCCAAGGTTGAGGTACATTATTTGGATTCATATTACCATCTTGAATCTCTTGACCTATAGCATTCATCTGTTCAATCTGTGGTCCGAATAAATCAGTAGCTTCTTTATTAACTACGAATTCCCCAGGAGTAAGCCAAGCTGGTACAGTATCAGATCCCTTTGGTCCACCTGGATGAGTCTCAGCATCTCCTCCACGTGCTTCATACTGAACAGGAATACCAGAAGCCATAGGAGGAACCTCTAAGTTATTGCCATCAGTTTTAATTTCCAAAGATTTCAAATTCCCGTAGCGATCTTTCTCAGTAAATTTTGTCGTAGCCATACTAAACTCCTAGTTCTTATACTCAATAGTCTCTTTCTTTTCTATCTTAGTTGATTGAGGCTTTGTTTTTTCTTGACTTAATGGTCCCATCTCATTCCAAGACTGACCTGTATACATGGCTGAACTGTTATCACTACTATGAGGGTATCTATCATATCCAGTTAAACTATCTACACCCTTAACAAAAGGTCTTAACA
>TARA_R100000963_G_scaffold32379_1_pt1 | contig 12842 bp, 18 predicted proteins | sample TARA_R100000963 | Tara Oceans TARA_R100000963 (sample SAMEA2621010) | marine metagenome | biome: marine biome (ENVO:00000447); feature: mesopelagic zone (ENVO:00000213); material: "saline water (ENVO:00002010), including plankton (ENVO:xxxxxxxx)" | depth 700 m | reverse complement strand
GCCATAAAAAAGATCCGAGACAATAATGAGTGATAAAAAAAGGGTCTTGCTCGTAAGCGAAGCCCACTATTTAGCGTCGGGATTTGGCACTTATTCAAAGCAAATCCTTCGAAGACTGCATGACACTGGCAAGTATGAAATTGCGGAGTTCGCCTCCTACGGCAAGGCGTCTGCTGTACATGATACAGACTGGCTCTTTTATGCCAACATGCTAGACAACGACTCTCCGTGCCCAGAGCTTGACGAGTATAACCGCAACAGTGTCCACCAGTTCGGAGCTTGGAGGTTTGACAGGGTATGCTTGGACTTTAAGCCCGACGTAGTCTTATGCTACCGAGACCCGTGGATGGACATGTGGATCAAAGACTCACCTCTTCGTCCATATTTTCACTGGGTGTGGATGCCGACTGTGGATTCTGCCCCACAACGCCAAGAGTGGATAAATGGCTTTTCTGAATGCGATGCTCTTTTTGCGTATTCCGAGTTCGGGGCTAAAGTTATGAAGGAGCAGGGCAAGAAAAAGGTCAATGTAATTGGGTGTGCGTCACCGGGTATAGACCCATCAGTTTACGTTCCCGTTCCAGATAAAAGAGAGCACCGAAAGAGGCTAGGAATTGATCCAGACTGTTTTATAGTTGGAACAGTCATGCGAAACCAGAAAAGAAAGCTCTTTTTTGAGCTAATGAAATCCTTTCGGCTCTTTCTAGACGCAGCACCCCCCGAGATAGCCAATAAAAGCTATCTGTATTTACATACTAGCTACCCGGAACCACAAGGGTGGGATCTTCCTGACGGCATCATGCAAAATGGGCTTGGAGGCAAGGTGCTGATGACCTATCTTTGCAGAAACTGCAAAAAACTTTCATGTCAGCCGTTCAACGACGCCATGACTTGGTGTCCTCATTGTAATGGCCTTAGTGCGGTTTGTCCAACAGTCTCCTTCGGTGTCACAATAGAAGATCTAGTGGGAATTTATAACCTGTTCGATCTATATGCCCAATATGCCATCTGCGAGGGCTTTGGGATGCCTCAAGTCGAAGCCGCTGCGTGTGGAATTCCGGTTGCTGCTACAAACTATAGCGCCATGGAGGATGTGATCCATCACACCAAAGGTTTTCCGATTCCGGTTAAAAAATTCTTTAGAGAGCTTGAGACCAATGCGGAAAGAGCCTACCCAAACAACGAAGCGATGGCTAACACTATACTAGAATTTTTCCAGTCCACCGCGACCGAGCGACTTAAAAAGTCAATGGAGGCGAGAGCCGGGGCAGTTTCAAGGTATGACTGGGACGACACAGCCAAGCAGTGGGAAAACTACATAGACAGCTACACTCCTGTTGGAAAGCAGGGTGCTTGGGACTCCGCTCCTGTCTTCCCCTCCATTCCTGAAGCTAAACCGGACAATTTTTCTAATCATAATGAATTCATAGAGTGGATATTTTCCGACTTAATGAAGGAACCGCAAAAGATTCACAAAGAAGAGGGCGTAAAGCTCGTTAGAGATCTAAACTTTGGAGCTCAAATTAGCTTTGGGTCACTTAATCCTATTGATCAACAAAAGATTTTTGATCTGTATAAAAGCCGTGCCGTTAACAAGCTTCAGACCGAAAGAGTCAGGTGTGGCCTTCTTCCAATAACAAACCCTCCCTTCATTGCCGAGGCCTACAACAGAAAGAGAAAAGAAAATGGTTAAGCACATGTTATTCCTCAAGTGGTGGCTTTTTATGGCAGCAGTGACCGCCTTGGGGGCCTTTTTTGCCACACAAGGGGGAGTGGGCGTCCTATGGGAACAGGATCAGACGAAGCTGAGCTTTCTTCTTTTGCTTATATTCATCCATATGTCAGCTTGGTGTGGCTATAAAACATGGAGGCTTAGCAAATTTTTAGACCGTGATGAAACTGAAAAATATCTTGTTGAAAAAATTGAGGAATTAATGGAAGCGGGGTGGTTTGCGAGCGACCTCTGTCTCAGCATTGGAATGGTGGGGACCGTTATTGGTTTTATAACAATGATGTCGGGGTTTGCAACCATAGATGTCTCGGATATGACAACCGTACAGGACATGATCAAGGGTCTAGGCTCGGGCATGTCAACCGCTCTTTACACCACACTAGTAGGTCTAATATGCAGCGCTCTTTTGAAGATACAATATTTTAATCTGAGTCAAGCCATCGATAAGGCAAGGAAATGAAAAGAAATTACCACACGAGCCTTTCGTTCTTGGACTTACTATTCAATACGGTCCTTTGCTTTGCTGCTCTTTTTGCTTTGTCTTTCATTCTTATTAATCCCAGCAAGCAAGATAAAAACGTAGAAGTTAAAGCTGAATTTATCATTACCGTAACTTGGCCCAACGACTTGAACAACGATGTAGACACCTATGTTGAAGACCCACAGGGCAGGCTCGTGGCCTTCATGCGTCGCGAAGAGGGCCTGATGCATTTGGACAGAGACGATGTCGGTAAGTTCAATGACATACTTTCCACTCCATTTGGAGATGTGGAATATAATGAAAACCGAGAAGTAGTCACTCTTCGAGGAACCATCGAAGGGGAATATGTAGTGAACGTCCACATGTATATGCAGAGAAGCGAGCAAGGCTCCACCCCAGTTAGGATTCAGCTAGATAAAATAAATCCATTCCAAATCGTGACGGTAAAGGACGTTGTTCTTGACATTACGGGCAGTGAAAAAACAGCGTTTCGCTTCACCGTAGACAAAGAGGGCGAAGTGAGCGATGTTAATGAGCTTCCCAAGACTCTAACTAGAGAAACCGTTCCCCCTTTGTCAATTAACAGAGGCCGATGAGGTCATTATGACTATTCCCCTAGTGTTTTTCTCGTTGTTTATACTGGTCCTTTGGTTCATAATAGGGTCGAAGGGTCACTGGGCCCTGAAGGCCGTCGTCATAGCGATGACCTTGCATTTCTGTATATCAATTGGCCTTTCACTGGAAGGCTTCGCGGGATGGCCCTCTGCTGACGGTCTCCCCGATAAATTTATAGTTCACTGGATAGTAGTAGAAGAGCCGGATAAAAAGACAAAGGCGCCGGGATCGATTTATGTGTGGGTCACAGACCTAGGCCGCGAGAAAGAGACCTCAGAGCCTTCCGGATGGAAGGGGGTTTTTCTCAGCCTGTCTCCTTCCAGCGAGGGACAGCCCCGAGCATATGTAGTACCCTACTCGAAGGAGAAGCATGAAGATGCTGATGGCGTCTTGACTCAAATAAGGGGTGGAAAAATCGTTCTTGGGGAAAGGGGCGAAAATGGAGGCGAGCCGGGAGAAGGAGAGGGTGGAGATGGCGACGGGAACGGAGACCCCGAAGGATCGGAGGGAGGGGGTAGCTTCAGTCACAGCGACGGTATAACTTTCCATGAGCTCCCCCCCACAAAGCTTCCCAAGAAGATAAGGAAATAAAGCAAAATGAACATACTATTCGTAGGTCCTTATAAGCAGTGTGATGAATGGGGGAGAAAGAGCCGAGCCCTTCTGGGTGCTTTGAAAAAAACTGGCAATACGGTAACCTCTCGACCCATATATTTTTCGCCCATGCGCTGGGAGTATCACGAAGAGACCGAATTTTCCACCTGCAAAAGTTACGACACCGTGATTCAATTTACAATCCCTACGTTTGCAGTGTACGACGGAAAGTTTAAGAAGAACATAGGGGTTTTTAATACTGAAACCATAGACGATTCTCTCTTTTCTACAGCCCTCAGTCGTATGGAAATTCTTGACGAGGTCTGGGTGGAAAACGAAAAGGTTTACGAACACCTACAAAATAAAGTTTCCAACACACAAATTTCTCTTATTGACCCCTATATGGACACATCTCTGGAAAATGATGCGTCACATGGTAGATTTGACGAAGGAATACTTAGAAAAGGCGCATTTGAAGACAAGTTTATGTTTTATGCGATTGGGTCTTTAGGTGAAAGGGAAGGCTGTAAGGAATTAGTCTGCGCATATCTTTCAGAATTTTCTTCCTCTGACAATTCTGTGCTAGTTTACGTTCTTGAAAACAGTGCTGATCCTGCGGCTGTAAATGAGTTTATAAACGGCTGCTTTAAGTCAATAGGGGCCACAAAAAATGTAGATCAAAGACCTATGCTACATATAATGAACCCGGACAGTCCTCTTCCAATTGAAGCTCGCCTAACCGTTCACAAGGAAGGGGACTGCTTTATCTCTCCCGACTATTCGCTCAACTGTAGCACTCTCATACTAGAAGCCGTTGCCGCTGAAAGCACCCCCATTGTGACTAAGGGAACTGCCGCCTACGACCTTCTAGGTGAAAGTGGCTCATGGGGGGTGGAGTCCTATGAGGAAAGCTGTATTTTAAACCACAGAGCTTTTGACGACATGTTTACATGTGATGAAACCTGCGTAAGGCCTACGGTAAGATCTCTGTCCCGTCATATGAGAGAGGCTTATACTGATAAATTCTTACGCGAAAAGAAGAGGGCTCATAACAAAAAAACAAGAGAGCTTTTTGAAAGTGACGCCTATTACGATACCCTGAAAGGCTTACTATGTTCCTAATAGAAAATGTAATCCGTTCTGCATGGCGTAGGTCCGAAGAGGGCCCTCTTAATGTCTTGGTAATAGCAGAAAACAATGAAAAATACATACGGCTTGTTTGCCAGACAGAAAACAACTTTTACCTATGGTCTTCCTCTGGAAATGCTTGGAAAAAGGAGATAGAAACAAGGCCCGAAAATCTACATGTAATTGACCAAGAGTGGCCCACCTCCTATTTTGACATGATCATATGCAATAATCGATTGGAACAGTACGATTTAGCTGCATCGCTTGCCCATAAATTTCATCTACCAATACTCTTAATAGACCACTGCTCCAGCGCGGCTGTAAAACCCACGAGCGCCCTTGAGATCGTCAATATTTCTAACCCACAAGCGCTTTACAAAAATCCTAGCGTAGTTGTCCCCATCAGCGAGCCTGTCAGTCTTTCGTGGCCGAGCGGAAACCTTCGCCTTGTAATTCCACCCGGAGTTGACACTGAAAAATTTAACATCCCAGACAAACGACCAATGCACGTGTCCTTCGGGGAGGACCTAACAGAGCGCCGAATAATATTCGACAATAATACTGCTCCTCAAATTGGAGAGGCCATATTTAGAGCTTTTGGGAGTAAAATGTATACGGTAATTCCTACCGACTCTGATATAAAAGATAAAGAAGATATTTATCAACAAGGAGATTACTTTATTAATCCCCAAAATCACGTGACGGTGAAAATGCTTGAATCAATGGCGTGTGGAAATATTCCTATCTGTTTTGCTAAAACGGATCTTGCCGAATTCATAGGAAACGGAGATGACGGTTTTCTTGTAGATAAAATTGAAGATATCCCAGTTCTTCTTGACAATCTCGACCGACTCTCGACAGAAGAAAGGTCTGGTATTGGCGAAAGGGCTAGGGAAAAGGTAATAAGCACACAGCTTGCTCCTAAAGATTTTGCCTCTAAGTGGAAAAGTGTTTTTAATTATATGAAAAGTCAATATTACACGGCGCAAGTATAAACCACAAGGAACGGTACTATGAAAGTTAATCTCATCGTCGATGACTCCCAGTCAAAAGAGGGCTACGAAAATATCACGCTGAGTCCAGAAGGCATAAACGGCATTCCAGACAGCGCTTGTAAAGAACTCATGGTAGACAATGTCTTGGAGTTTATCCCCGAACAAATGACCACGCTTGTTCTGAAAAAGCTGAGGAAGGGGGGGACTTTAGAAATACGCTCCCCCGATGCGCAAGAGATTTTTAGACAGTTCGCAATAGGCTCTGTAGACTTTGAAAATACCTCCTCTCTCTTAACAGGGGGAAGAGCAAGGATGAGCACTCTAGGGCAGATGCGGTCTCTCTTGGAGTCTAACGGTCTTCAAATAGAGTTTGCGGCTCTGAATGGCGTTTATTACAGAATAACGGCCAGAAGATCATGATTAGGTTTAGTGGAATAGCGACGATTATGGCCCTTGTTTCCGCAGCGATTGGTGGGTTTCGCCCTTCTCATCTGACAGAGCTTCTGCTATGGGTAGCATGCATTATGTTCGTATACGAGAGAGACCATGCAAGATAAAAAAGACGAACCGAAGGGTCTGGCAATACAGGCGTCGGTTTCCACGACCTCGTGCCGCCAGTGCATCTTTGCGCAATACAATGACGATAATGAGCAGGTAAATTGTGCAGCAGGAAGGTTTGAGGTGTTTGAAGAAAATGGCGTAGACCTTATGTTTGTGGGGGATGAGGAGAAAAAGTTCTTTTTAGTGAAAGATAAGGCCTGCGCATATTTTCGCCACCAAGATCAGTTTGCAGAAATAGCCAAGGAGAAGAGTGTCGAAGAGATTTTAGATGGCGTAAAAGCTTCATTAAAAATTCCCTATCACGCCATAGTCTTCTTGCGTCCAGCCCGCTCTTCAGCAAGTAGGCATCACCATCAGGTCACAACAAGCGAGAAGCAGAATCAAGAGCTACTAGAACAGTTGAAAAAGAGGCTCGATGAACTTGACCGACAGGACGTTAAGCCCGCCATTGTTACGGTGATAGACCGCACTCATTCTGAGATTGATCTCACCCCAAAAATCGTAGGACTTTTTCATAACGAATACTCCTTTGCTAACTGGAGAACCCAAAGAGTACAGTCTGTAGACCAATCCGACATGGGCATTATAGATGTATGCTATGATAATGTTAAGTCGAAAAAGTATTTTTTTTACACAACGTTTGAAGTTACTAAGCCAATCCCTCTTTCTTTTTCGGAAGAAATCCATCACTCTATTCAAGAAAAAATGCAAAGCTTCGTCATATTGGAAGCGGATAAAGATCACGGTAAAACAGTTCTAAAGATCGCTCATGCAAAGTACGGTGGTAACAGTTTTGATATAGAGTTAAAAGACAAGCTAGTTCATTATAATGACGGAGCCAACTTGATAAGAAAGGCGGAAGAGCTATGTCCGAGTCTGAAAGCGTCTTAGTTGCGGTTGGGGCAGGCCCCAAACCACGAATTCCAAAACAAAACTACGAAAATATAGTTACAAAATACAACATTGTCCCCCCGGTGCCCGATCCTACCTTTTTTAATCTCACTATAAATAAAATAGACCCCTCTGCCCCCCCTCACATATGTGGATTTATGACAGGGGGCCACTTCTATTCCTCCTCCGGGGCTATTCAGGAGATAGTTGATGTATTCAACAGTGATGAGGGAATTGAGATAGTCACCGCAGACACTGTTGTAAAAAAGACGCAAAACGGAGCGGAATATGTATATTACGGACACTCTGAAGTGATCATGGACATTCCCTTTTTTGTTAGAGGCTCCATCGCCAAAAGTATCGAGTTTAAAGAACGCCCCGAGATCTTTAAGGAGGTGCTTCAGTCTCTGGTTAGTAACGGCAGAAAGATATACCATATAGGGGAGTCTCTGCTTACAGTAGAAGTTTATGAATGAACAAAAAGACACCCCCTCCAATCACCGTTATCATTCCAGCTGCCGGGGTAGGCAGAAGAATGAAGTCTTATGGGCCCAAGCCCCTCATAATGATTGGGGAATCTACCGTGATAAATATTCAGATTGACACCATAAGGTCTCAACTAGACGTTCGTGACATCATTCTTATTTGTGGGTTTAGGGCAGAAAAGCTCATGAACGAGACCCCAAACAGTATAGTAAAGATAGAAAACGAGTCTTACGAAGCCAGTAACGTCGTAAGGAGTATTGGAATGGGTCTACGTGCCATTAGAGACGCAGAGACCGTTATCATAGTATACGGGGACCTTGTCTTTAACTCCGCAGCTATTAAAAACTTAAACTTAAAAAAGTCTTGCATAATAGTAGACGACATAAATATGGGGGCTGACGAAGTTGGCTGCATCATAGACAAAGATGGCAATCTGGCGAACATGATGTACGATCTGCCTATTAAATGGGGTCAAATCGCTGTCTTTAGGGACCATGAGCTTGAAGTGCTCAAAGAGCTATGCTGGGATAAGAGAAACTATAGGAAGTTTGGCTTTGAAATAATTAACCGTATAATAGAAAGAGGGGGATCCTTCGGATGTATCCGCAATGAAGATATAAAGATTGTGGATATAGATACCTCTAAGGATATTCAAACAGCAATAGGAATACTGACGTGAAAGTTTTAGTTCCAAATTTAAATTTTTATCATTTTCGAAACATAGCCGGGTGCCTTCAGACAATTGCGTCCGAAGCTGACGTGGAAACATTTTTGTGGAATTCTGAGGAGAAGCCCATAATAGACGTGTTCGACGAAATCCGCCCCGACTTGGTGTTTTTGCACGAAAGCCAGCTCAGTGAAGCGTTTAATATTGTGTGCAAGGAATTTAATTTCGACTACGTCCTCATAGGGTCTCGTGATTACCCCAAAATACCCAAGAAACCCGCTGCCCTGATAACCTCAGAAAACTTTCTACATAACTTTACGAGCAAAGACAATGTCATGACGCTTCTTCCAGCGGCAAAGGTAACAGAAATACACGCTGCTCAAAAACTAGAGGAGCTGGAATCCGAGGTACTTATCATAACCGGCATAGTGCCACATACGGAGCCTATTCTTGACAGTATGAGATCCCTATGTCATGCGTACAGGACTAAAGTCATAGGAGAGGCTCCAGTTCCAATCCCAAATTATTTGGGTAAAGTAAGTATGTTTGAGAGGGCTAACTTTATCAAGTCAACAAAGGTTCTGGTTGACTTCGGTTCCTACGACTATTTAGATGCCGCCTACCTAAAAACCCCGGCCATCCTTGGGCAGCCCCCTCTTCCCGGCCTTGGATCGGTAAAAACATTTTCAGACATTCCTACCCTTATGGCTCAGGTGGAACGCCTGCTGGTCGACGAGAAAAGCACACAGGAATATTCGACAAATATTTCCACGCATGTTAGAGACAACCACACATACTATCATCGCTGTTCTCAAATATTCACGGCTATAGGGAAAGATGATATTTCCAATACGCTTTTGAGCTTTTTGAAGGAGCTGTTAAAATGATAGGCGTTCTAATGGGGTCTGTGTATGATAGTCCCAAAAACATTCTCGCAGTAAAAAGTATAAACAAGCTTAAAGAGGAGGGGGTAGACTCTTGTCTTTTCTGCGATATAGTAAACTTAAACTTCAGCGTTCCCGTTAAGACGAGCGTGCTACAGCGCGCCCATGCATTTAATTTTAACGGGACTATTATAACCCATGATCTTTCGATGGTCCAAGAGCTCAAAAACATGGTATATGCCAACAAGCGGTATATTTATTTGTACGATTTTGACTGGATGAGAATACAGGACCTTCACTTCTCCCATCTCTCAAGCACCCTCATGGACGACCAAATAGAAATCATAGCAAGAAGCGACTCACATGCAAAAATGATATCGGACCTTTTTAAGAAACCCGCCCATGTAATGAAATATTGGGACGTGCAAGCCCTCAAAGAATTGGATTAGTATGAGCTCTAATACAGATAAAGATATTGTTAAGCTTTATAACTCTGGTAACTATAGTACCTACGAGCTAGCTGAAAAATTCAACACCTACCCAAATAAAATTCGCAGGATTCTTCGCAAGAACGGCATCCCCCTGCGAACCAAGAGCGCGGCTCAAAAGAACGCTCTGAGAAAGGGGAGGGCATCTCATCCGACAAAGGGGAAGAATCAATCAGAAGCCACTAAACGTAAAATCAGCGACTCTCAGGGTAAGGTCTGGGACGAAATGAGCGATGAAGAGCGACAAAAGCGCTCCGACAACGGAAGGGAGGCTTGGAATAAAAAAAGCGAGGACGAGAAAAACAGGCTCATCAGAAAAGCGCAGGATGCTATCCGTGAGTCGAGCAAAATTGGCTCTAAAATGGAAAGATTTTTGCTCAAGCGGTTGACAGAAGAGGGTTTTAGGGTAGACTTTCATAAGGACCATTGGCTTAGAAACAATCAGTTACAGGTAGACTTGTTTATTCCAGAGCTCCGCACTGCAATAGAAGTTGACGGGCCCTCTCACTTTAAGCCCGTGTGGGGCGTGGACAATTTAATTAAAAACCAGAAAGCAGACAGGCAAAAGACGGGTCTAATTTTAGAAAGCGGGCTTGTCATGGTAAGAATTAAGCAGGAAAAAAAATTATCTCAACGATATCAGAGAGAGGTAGAGGGAAGGCTTTTTGGATTGTTGAAAAAAATACAGGACAAATACCCAAAGGAAAATGAAAGGTACTTTGAAATATGAGCACCACCAAGCAGGAAAATTACGAAGACATGGTTGAAGACTTGTCCGAGCTGGTAGATAGTATGGATATTGATGTGGCTGGAGCATATCCTGATGAGCCTCAATATAGCGGCCCTTCAGATGCCGACGCAGAGTGGTCCGAGTATCTTCTAGATCAGCTAGGGGATCACGAACTTATAAACGGCGCTCCCACCGTTGATGGACTTAGAAGAATTACAGAAAAGTGTTTTGGTGAAATCATAGAATCTCGCAGCACCATCGTGGAAGCCCCCAGCGGCGTCAATGGACTGCGTTGCACGATATGCCACACGCTTACTATCGTTAAGCACCGCAGTCTCCGCACTGTGAAAGTGGATGGGTGCGTCGATGTTCTGCATTCCAAAACCCCCTATCCATTCAAGGACCACTTAGTCGCCACCGCCGACACTCGCGCTGAAGGAAAGGCCCTTCGGAGAGCGCTAAAGATCAGGGTGATAACGGCTGAGGAGCTTCAGAGCGAAAGTGAAGAAGAGGTCTTAGTTTCGGAAGAGGCTATTAATGATCAGCAAATCCTAGCGATCAATCAACTCTGTAAGAGGCTCGACGTAAGCGTAGAGGGTCTGGTTAAGATGAAGTGTCAGGCGGCAGAAAATATTAACAGCATAAATAATTTAGAAGCAAGGTTGTTGATATCTCAGCTTTCTGAATTTCAACGAAAACCTGATAGTATTGAAAATGAAAATGTCTCCGGTTATGATGAAAACTGGAAAGATAACTTTTACAGGAGCTGAGCATGAAGGCAAGAGTAAGGGCGACCGACGATCTGTGGTTTGAAATTGAAGGCGATCAAGAAGATGAGGTCTTCAAGCAGATAGCGCGAGTTCAAGAAATTTTTCAACACAAGGGTTGTGGAGCGTGTCATGGCACGAATATTAAATTCATTTGCAGACTAGATAGCTCGTCGAACGACTGGCTGGAAGTTGGCTGCAAAACGTGTAGAGCGAAGCTTGTATTTGGAAGAACCAAAAAGGGAGGTCTAATATTCCCAAAAATTAAATGGGATCAGCTTTCTGAAAAACAGCAAGAGCAAAGAGCAAACGAAAAGTCTTATGCCGACAAGAATAGGGGATACCTCCCTGATAACGGATGGTATATCTATAGACCTAAAGAGCAAGGATGATAAAATGCCAACAAGTAATGACGAGGCTAGAAAGATAGTTAGCATCATGAGCGAATATTTAAGCGATTCAGATGCACAGAGTATTACTAGGAGGTTGGATGAGGAGGTGGGGCAGGCCAGCGATAATGACTCGCTAAAAGTCAGCCTACAAATGCTAAGGGCCCTATACGAGGACAGATAATGAGACTGGACCATATTGCATATCGCGTGCAAGATCGCAACGTAACTGCAAAAAAGTTTTCGGAGCTGTTTGGGTATAGCATTGGCACAGAATTTGATATACAATTCGATGACGGGTCAACTGCTGATTGCATAGCAATGGTGCCTCCTGAAAAAAACAATGAGCTGAATAGAGTTATTCCGATTCCATGGAGCGTTGCGTCCGCAGGTATAGGGAAGCCGATAGAACATCACTTGGCCCCTGAAATATTTATAAGCGACGGCACAGTAGATTCGATTGTCGACAACTGGGTCAGAGAAAGAGGCGGCGTAGGGGGAATTCATCACATGGCTTATCAAGTTAGCGATATCAAAGATACGGTAAGGCAATGGCGTAGGTCCGGAATTGAATTTCTATCCGAGGAGATTATCGATTGCCCTGAAGACGATCTGAGACAAATATTTACAAAGCCCCTTGAAGTGGTCGGAGGGGTTATCTTCGAACTTATAGAGAGGGGAGACAAAGGGTTTTGTCAAAACTCTGTTAAGGACCTAATGAACAGTACAAAAGAGGTATAGACATGTGGGAAGCTAAAAATTACATTAACGGCGAATTTGTTGTAAGCGCGTCCGAGTCTGTGTTTGAAAATCTAGACCCGTGTACTGAAACATCGCTGGGAACCTTCTTTAATAGCACAGAAGCGGAAGTGGATAAGGCATACGACCACGCAAGAGCCTCCTTCGAAAGCTGGAGATCTATAAGTAGGGTGCAGCGAGCCGAGTATCTTTACAAGATGGCTAGGCTTATAGAAGAAAACCGCCATTGGCTCGCGGAAATTATATCATGGGAGACTGGAAAAAACTTTAACGAATCCATTGCAGAGGTCAATGAAGCGCTTCATATGGCCCAGTATGCCTTTGGCTCTGGACGAACCCCTCAAGGAGAAGCAATTGCGTCCGAAATATCTGAAAAAGATGCCTATATGCTGCGTAAGCCCAAGGGTGTTGTTGCTGTTATTAGCCCTTGGAATTTTCCTCTTGCCATTGGCGCTTTCTGGTGTGCTGCTCCTGCGCTCGTTGAGGGCAATACGGTAATCATTAAGCCTAGTGAAGATGCCCCTTACTCTTCTCAGGCAGCGATTAAGCTTTATCACGAAGCAGGTATTCCGCCCGGAGTTATCAACTTGGTTCATGGAGAGGGCTCTGTAGGAGACTATCTTGCCAAAAAGGACGTTGACCACATATGTTTCACTGGAAGTGCCGAGGTGGGGC
>TARA_R100000963_G_scaffold35096_1_pt1 | contig 13122 bp, 17 predicted proteins | sample TARA_R100000963 | Tara Oceans TARA_R100000963 (sample SAMEA2621010) | marine metagenome | biome: marine biome (ENVO:00000447); feature: mesopelagic zone (ENVO:00000213); material: "saline water (ENVO:00002010), including plankton (ENVO:xxxxxxxx)" | depth 700 m | reverse complement strand
CCCTCAAAATCCCAACCCCAACCCCCCGACGCCCGATAATCCTAATCCAGACTTCCCTTTTCCCAATCCTGACGACAACCCCGATGGCTCACCCGGAGGAGACGGTGAAGGAGAGAATCCGTTTGGTAAAGTTCCTCCAAACTATGTGCCCGACGATGAACAGGCTAAGATAGATGATTTAGAAAAAAGGATCAAGGAGCTAGAAAAGGAAAGGGTAGAATTACAGGAGACCATCACGCAGCTTAATAGCGATATCAAATCTAAGCTTGATGAGATAGACTCTTTAACGCAGAACGCTGCGGGAAACCAAGATAGGATTGAGCAGCTACGAGGAGAGATCTCCAAGCACCTATCCGACTTAGAGTTACTTAATAACTCTTTGTCGAGTAAAGAAAAAGAGCTGAAAGGAAGCCTTTCCACCATAGACGAGCTACAGAAAACGGCTCAGGCGGGGATAGACGAAGTGAAAACTCAACGCAATCAACTTGGATGGTTTAGCGGAGGAATCGGAGCGGTTCTTTTGTGGGTTTTCTCTCTTTACTGGAAAATTAGAGGAAAAAAGAAAGTGGAAGAAACATTCAATCCGGATGACAGGAAAATTGTAGAAGACAAAAAATCTAATCCCGAACCCAGAGAGGCTCCTCCCGTTGCGGTCCCCGTAGCTCCTCCCGACATGGGAGCTCTTGCTGATTTTCTGCAAGATAAAGTCGGCAGCATTCTAGATGAAAAATTAGGCGCAGCCATAGGAGAGGTCACCCACAAGGTGGAAACTCTAGAACAGAAGCTGGATAGCGAGATAAACTTAAATTTATTGCGTCAGCAGCCCCCCAAAGAAGCTGTCCCTCCCCCTCCTCAACAGGTTCATGTTGTTTTAGATGATGATTCGCGAAGAGTCTTAAAAGACCCTCCCCCCGTTCCAGAACAGCCCCACGACACGCATGAGGACTGCGATTGCGAGTGCGGAGAAAGTATATTGGACGAAGTAAAGTCCAACCCTGAATTCCCCGGCGCGACAGGAAGAATCAAGCAATTTATAGACCTAAAGGCTGTCGATGGAGAATGCGTCACAGAGCTGGCCTTTTACGCCCACCTTTACAAGGACGCGATATCCCTTCTTAGAGAAGACCGCTTGATTGTAAAACACAAAGGGAAAAGTCTTAAGGTTAACTATCAGCTTAAGGCAGCAGATGCTATAGATACTTATGTAAGAGACCAATTTTTAAAGCGAATATCTACCGCAACTGTCGAAAGCCATGCACTTTACCACGAAGCCATGATAGGATTTCTATATAAAGAGGCTGTAAAGAAGCTAAGGAGGGGTGATTTTAACGTATTGGGGTATAAAGATATGGCATATTCAATAGAAGAATGGGTAAAAACCGAATTCCTCAAGAGAATGGGGTTTCAATTTTAAACTAACCGGAGGCGCTAACTATGGCAGAATATCAAAATACTTTTCTCGGCGCAAACCTAGAGTTTCCTAACCTTGGAGTCCATTTTTTGCTAGCCGAGATCGTTAAGTTCCGAAAGCAACTCACTGTAAGACAAGAGTTTAGGTCCCAGTCGGGATGGAACGACGGACTTAATCGCTATATGGTAACGGAGCTTGAAAAGCTTGCAGATACTTTAGAAAATATTACTTATAACCCCGACTCATTCACTCTGGAGGAGCTTGAAGCTCAGGCTGGAGACACAAGTCGGACTCTGGATGAAGACTACAATGAGTTTGCTTTAACTCAAGACAATGTCCTGATGCCGGTTGGCGTCAATCGAACCCTGTCGTGGGACCTAACTGGGGCCGATGTGGATCTCCCACAGCTAGCTCCGCAAAACTGCCCCAATGACTACGCAAGAACCTTTGTTGCCGCCTTAGACAACTTTTTTGTTGAGCTAACTCGACTCGATAGTCGTCATCAGCCCTACGCAATTACGAAGTATGAGTCAGTAATGATGAGATCACTACTCAATGTTCTCTATACTCTAACTCAGCGTAAGGGTGGAGAAGTAAACCGTAGTGACGTTCCAACAGGAACTCTTCCATCTGAAGAGGGCGGAACTTTCAGGGCTGGCAGAGTCTAAGGCTCTTCTGAGCTGCAAACCCAGAGGGGGTGGGGAATTCCCCGCCCCCTTATCTTTTTAGGAGGCCTCGCATGAGTCAATACCTTCAAAATATCGTTAGCCATAGAGTGTGTGCTAAAATCAATGAGCATAAGGGGTCTCAAGAAGTAGCCATAGATCCTGCTACGGCAGTGCTAATAGGAAAAATTCTCATCAAGGCCGTAGTTCTTATCAAGAATTGCAAGAAGTCAAGCTCCGAACGAGAAGATGCTATACGCAATCCCTCCTATTCGGACCTTGGTGGACTAAAAAAAATAATTCGCAAAGAGCTAGGGTGGTTCAAGTACATTTTCCTTGGTGTTAAAATTATGCGTGCTCTCAGAGAGGTTGGAGCGGACATGGACAATGGGGAGCTCAAAACCTGCGGTGTTTTTGGACCCCCAACTCATCCTGATTCTGACACCCCTCGGGATTCAAATGACACCGAATACTATTCGAACTATGTAGAGCTCTAAAATGTGTAATTTAATGTTAGGGCCTGACATAATACAATAAACATCCAAGAGAAAGCTGGAGTTCCGATGAAACGTCGACAGTTCCTGAGTTTTTCCCTCGCTATGTGTTGTGGACTAACCTTGGGGGCTGACCCTTCCTACAGATATAGGTGCCCCACAAGATCTTCTCTTAGGTCTGCGACAGGAGCGGCAAAATGGGCCAAAAGTCATCTGACCTACTACATAAAGAGGAGAGACACGGGGGACATGAAGAGGTATGAGTGGGATAGGTGCTGGCTAAAAGCTTTTAAGTCGTGGTCCGACATAACGCCTTTAACCTTTGAAAAAATTTATGACGATAGCGCAGATATTATAATTGATGTTAGTAAAGACAAGGAAGAGGGGTTTGGCAGCAGGGGCGACATTCTCGCATGGGCCTTCCTCCCTTCCACTTCAGACTGGGACGGTCAGCTTTTAACTAAATTTGACAAATCAGAAGAATGGGTCACAGAAATCGATAACCCAAGACAAGATGTCTTGTTACAAAATGTAGCGGCTCACGAGATTGGGCACCTTCTAGGCCTAGACCACTCCCCTTACGAGGGAGCCCTTATGTTTCCCTACTACACTCCCGAAGTGACTGAGCCACAAGTAATTGATGATGTTATAAGAATACAAGATCTATACGGTATATAGGAATTTAAAATGCCTAGCAGCAAATATATGACGTGGGAACTGACCGAACAAACCACAACCCACTCTACACGTTCAACAGCGTGGGAGCTTCAACGCGAAGTGATACCCGCAAGCCAACTTGTAGCCGGTCGCACCTACATGATTTACGCATGGGCCAACTGTATTAGCCCCGGAATTAATGATGGCGGCACAAAATGGGCCTTTATAGGAGGGTCTGATCTCGCTGGCTCCACTCAGGAAAGATACGACTCTAACAGCTCCGGTCTTGCCATAGTCCACCTAGGCTCTATCACAGCCCCTGATCCAAGCCTCCCCATTGGCCTATACAGGGTAATGCTTGAAGACGGAGGGGAAAACGAAATAACTAAGGCAGGGCAGACGTTCTTAGTAGACATTACAGATATTGGGAATGATACTTTTCCATTCGACGCAAAAGTTGACTACACTAATCGGACAGTGGGTATTGGGGGAACTCTACAGAGTATTACTCCAAGGATTACAGGAGGAGGCTGTTTAGTCTTGGGAACGGCAAAAGTATACGGAGGAGACGGCACCCCCACAAAGCTGGGACTGTATCGAGACTCAACACTTGTTAGTAGCGGTTCTCGTTATGCGGTAGATGTTCACGACAATAATCAGGTTCTTTTAGGGGGCGTTTACAATTTTGCTTCTGGCGAAAGCTTTCATATAAAAAATATTGATGAAGCCACTAGCGCAACCTCAACGTATACCTATATAGCTATCCTTAATTTAGGTCTGGGCGCGTCTGCCGCCGAAACGGGGCAGCTTACAACGTGGAGCGATCTTGGCTCAAGCGGAAGCTGGACGCCCACAAAAACCGTTTCAGACAGCGGTCCTTCTTTTGTGTTTACCTTCGGCAGACAGGAACAAACCGGAGTGGGATACGGCAGACAGGCTTCTATCTCTGTAAAAAATAACACTCAAGGCGTCTGGATGAATTTCGCTGAACGCCCCTCTGGCCAGTTCTCTCCTCACTACTTCCCCTCAACAGAAGTAGGAGCCGATGTTGGCCAATACTCTACCGCAGCGGTAGTAGGGGCCACAACCGCCATTGCCTCCGGCGACGAAATACAGGTCTACACCCTGTAAAATTTGCCGACCTGCAAAAAAGGGAGGTATAATAGGATATGTCAAAAAGGTTTCAAGGAATGTTTATAGGAGAAAAAAATGACATCCGCCGAGAAGACAAACTGGAACTCTCTCTTGTCGAACAAATGCTCCGTCAAGACCATGAACAGTTTTGCGACTGGGGCCGAGAGTACACGAGCCGTAACATCTAAGTTTGCCAACACCCCAAAGGCTGGCGAATTTAGAAAGCTCGTTCGCAACTATGGAACTACCTACGCACGAAGTCTTACGCGAAAAGCTCTACGCTATCGCGGTCTAATGAAGTAAGGAGAAATTTACGTTATGAGTGATTTGAATGAAGTTGTTATCAGCGGTAGACTTACCAGAGACGCAGAGCTCCGACACACACCGGCGGGCACTGCTGTTACTGACATCATTGTTGCCTCGAACCGGATCTGGTCAAAAGATTCTGATAAGCAAGAAGAAGCAACTTTTGTAGATGTTACGATCTGGGGCAAGCAAGCCGAATCTCTTGCGAAATACCTAACGAAAGGGCGACACGTCATGCTAACTGGCAGACTCAAGCTCAACAAGTGGGAAACCGACGAGGGGGATAAGCGTAGCAAGCTTACTGTTACTGCCGAAAAGGTAAACCTTACTCCGGGGGGAACTCCCGGTGGCAATGGTTTTGCTAGCGACCCTGAGCCTTCCAAAGCAAGGAAAAAGAAGAAGGTTCAGGTTGAGGAAGAGGTTCCGTTCTAATACTCTTCATGAGGAATCTCACAAGAAGCCCTCTGGTCGCAAGGGGGCTTCTTTCTTTTAAGCCATTGGCATTTTTGGAGGAGGAGGAATTGAGGGTATTGGAACTGGCACGGGAACTGGTATCTTTATCTCTTTTATAATAACAGGAACGTGCCTGTAGTTTTCCCACCATATATATGTGGACAAGCACAGGCCCACCCCTATCAAAAATCCCACAAAACAGTCTTTCATATAATCCCTCCAAGCTATTACCTCTTTTTAATACACCTTATAATGATAGATATAATAATTCAATTGGCAATTTCTGCCTATATTGGTTCACATCTTATTGAGGAACCTGAGCATGAAGAAGATGAACTTGATGACTCCTATCAATAGCCTTGGCTACGGAGTTGCGGGTCTAAATATACTAAAATCTTTATCGCGTACTACAAGCGTATCATGTTTCCTCATCGGAAATCCGGAGCTATCCACCCAAGAAGACGCCAACATCGTTCAGGAGGCTCTTTCTAGAAAAGAAACATTTGACTACAACGCTCCGTGCGTGAAGATATGGCATGAAACTGACATGGCTGAGAGGATAGGAAAGGGGCCCCTCTTTGGCTTTCCCTTTTTTGAAATCACCAAGTTTGACGATAAGAGAATACACCATCTAAAATCGACCGATAGCATTATAGTGGCATCCCAATGGGCGGCCTCTGTAGTCAATGACAACATTAAGTTTGCGGTCCCGGTTCACGTTTGCCCTCTGGGCGTGGACCGCACCACCTTTAATGACAACGGAAATGCCCCTACAGATGAATGCATTTTTTTAAACTGCGGAAAGTGGGAGATTCGCAAGGGCCATGATGTCTTACTAAGAGCGTTTAAAGCAGCCTTCCCTTCAGAAGAGGATGTGCGACTATGTATGCTCCCCACAAATCCATTCCTGAGTCCTAAAGAGACATCTGAATGGGAGGTTTTCTACAGATCAGACCCCCGTGTCAATATTATAGACAGGGTTGGGAGTCATGCAGAGGTAGCCTCCATAATGAAGCAGTCCACCTGCGGGGTATTTCCGAGCAGGGCAGAGGGGTGGAATTTAGAATTGCTGGAAATGATGTCCTGCGGAAAGCCAGTTATAACCACCAACTATTCAGCCCACACTGAGTTTTGCACCCAAGACAACGCTCGTCTAGTAGAGATCGACTCAATGGAGGACGCCTATGATGGCAAATGGTTTAACGGAGAAGTGGGCGAATGGGCATCTCTAGAAGGTAATGCCTTTGATTCTCTTGTGAACCACATGCGAAGCGTTTATAGCGAATGGCAAGAGTCTAGGCTTCTGGTAAATGACAGCGGCATCCAGACAGCCATCGATTTCTCTTGGGACAGAACGGCTCAAAAAATAAAGGAAGCAATCGGTGAAGATTAATCAAGAAACAAAGCTAGACTTTGATGATGTATTACTGGTCCCACACAGAACCAAGACTGCATCTCGAAAAAATGTCGACCTGAATAGATTCTTTAAATTTTATCATAGTCAAAGAGTCTGGGAAGGCACGCCAATTATGGCAGCAAACATGGATACCACTGGAACCTTCGCTATGTCTTGCGTGTTAAAAACCTTTGGAATGATTACATGCCTCCACAAGCATTATGATAGCGAAGAATTGGCCACCTTTTTTTCAAACAGCTACATGGACGTGAAAGTCACCATCCCAATCGAAAGATGCTGGTTTAGCATGGGGATTAAAGAGAGCGACATCATAAAGCTTAGGGAAGTGGTGGCTTACTCAAAAGTTTGCCCCAATATCTGCATAGACGTAGCGAACGGGTATACGGACGACTTTGTTAACTTTTGCAACAGCGTGCGCAAAGAGTTTCCATCCTCTATTATAATGGCAGGAAATGTTTGCACTCCTGAAATGGTGCAGGAGCTTATTCTACACGGGGGAGTTGACATAGTAAAAATAGGGATCGGTCCCGGTTCAGTCTGCACAACTAGACTAAAAACAGGAGTGGGGTATCCCCAGCTTTCCGCAATTGAAGAGTGCGCTCATGCTGCGCACGGGCTTAAGTCAGACGAAAAGAGGATGGGTCTTGTTTGTGCCGATGGGGGATGTCGAACAGCAGGAGATGTTTGCAAAGCCTTTGGGGCTAACGCAGACTTTGTGATGCTGGGCGGCATGTTGGCCGGTACAGCCGAGTGCGAAGGGGAGTGGGAAGAGAGTCGTGAAATGATACCCAACCCCCAAGGAGGGTTTACTCTGGGCGAGAAGATGGTTAAAAAGGCCTTATGTTTTTACGGTATGTCATCGCACTCCGCTCAAAAGAAGCACGGTGGAGATATCAAGGATTATCGAGCCTCCGAGGGCCGAGTTAAAAAGATCCCTTACAAAGGCCCCGCAAAGCTTGTAGTGCAAGATCTTCTAGGAGGTATCCGCTCATCCTGTTCTTACATCGGGGCCACCTGCTTGAAAGACATGGCAAAATGCTCAGAGTTCGTGCGTGTAAACCGCACTCACTTTGACCAGAGCGCTGGCGATTTGGGTGTATAATACCATGTCCCGGCACAAAAAGGCTTAAGATGCTCTCAAAAATTCTTTCCATGGCAAAGAAAAAGTTTAATAAAATTACTTCTAGCAATACGCCTGTTTCTCAAGAGCATATAATAGATGATCCTATAGCTGAGTTTGTAATCCAGCTTGATAAAAAGGGAAACTTTGCGATAGGAGCCGATTGCTTTTCCACAGAAAAAGAATATGGGGAGTTTGTGGGGATGACTCTTTATCTGTTAAATGCAGGAATGCTTTCGGATTATTTCGTGGAAGCCCTTCGCCTCTACTCTGAAGGTGACGAAGAGAAGACAAAGTTCGTCTTAGACTCGATCAATTGCTGGAAACAAGTGTACGACAATGAAATAGAAGCCTCTGGCAAAGATGCGGTAGATCCCAAAGATGTCTTTAGCTTTTATCGGATGAGACCTGAATCATGAAAAATTACCTCGACATTCTAGACAATACGCTGAGCAACGGGCACTGGAAAGAGTCTGAAAACGGTCGGGTCCTCAGCTATTTTGGAGAATCTTTCAGGCATCATATGTCAGGCGGATTCCCTCTTCTCACTACAAACGAAGTCCCGGTTGATCTAGCGTGGGCGGGTCTAGAGGGACTGATTCATGGAGTCACTTCTCCAAAGCTCGGACCCATAGATGGATACCAATGGAGAAAGTTCAATCAGCCGTGGGAGGATGAAGATAAACCACGTGAAAATACGGGTATAGACCAGCTAAAGCGGGTAATTGACACTTTAGAAAAAGATCCCACTGACCCAACGCTACTTTGCACCTCATGGAATCCCTCACAGTTGGATAAGATGTCGCTCAAGCCCTATCGAATCCTGTGGAATGTAGTGGTATCCGAAGACACCCTTAATCTTGCGTGGTATCAGAGAAGCGCAGAGCTTGCTCGGGGCCTCCCGATCAACATAGCCTTATACGCCACGCTACTACTCCTGCTCTCAGAAGCTAGCGGGTTGAAACCCGGAGCGTTACACGGAACATTTGCAGACTGCTACATCCGAGAAGCTCATATTGATGATGCGGAAAGTCAGATAAAGAGAGAGCCGCGAGAGCTTCCCATTGTTACTAGCGGCTTTGGTGACAGTATTTTTAAATGGTCTAGAAAACACGCAACAGTTCACAATTACAACCCACACCCCCGCCTTGATTTCAGCCCTATTTTGATGTGAGGTGCGATATGACTACCCCTCCCCCCCCGACTGGACATGACGTTTACTGGGAAAAATGGATGGATGCGTTTGAATTGGCAGAAGATGTAATTGACAATCTTCATGCGGATCCAGAAGAAGAGGAAGGGTGGACAGAGACCGATTTTGATGCACAAGCCGAGCATCAGGAAAGCGAGTCACTAGTTCCCATAAAGGGTGTGATGACTCCCTACGGGATGCTTCCCCTTACGGACGATACGCTAGCCAGCAGAAAGTTTAAATTTTGGGTAGGTCACTCCAACTTTAGGCTTACGGAAGATTATTATAGTATTATCGGCCCCACCGAAGGGGTGGAGACTCTTGATATTTTGACCCCTTATCGTTTCCGAATAGGCGTTGGCAAGATGTTTATAGACCGCACTGTCATGAGTCGAGTGAGAGACAATATGGTAGAGCATGTTAAATCTCAAAAAAGAGATCCTGATGAAAATGATTTGGTGTAATAAGTAGTAGGAAAGGACCTTAATATGTTCGGACTGAAAGGAACAGAAAGCTTCGTATAACGAGGTATTTACTATGGCGTTTATTACAAACATTACTACGACCCCGGTAACCGGCGTGTATGGACCCGATGGTTACCCCACCCAGATTGACAACGATCAGGGTAACATTAGGTTTGCTGGAAACATCTCCGAGACTGGCAAGTTTTCCAGTTCTTCTCTTGGAGAAGGCAACCCTATTACCACTATTATCTCTGGCGTTGGTCCCGTAGAAGGCGCAGTTCCCGGTGTTTTCAACTCCGGTCTCCAAGTTATTGTTAGGGCGCAGACCAAAATCGCCGGGGAAGCCAACACTGTCCTTGAGGGCGGTTCTTCCGACACTGCTAACGTGGCCTTCACTCCACTCCAGCTAGATGTTCTTCGAACGTACTACTACAAGTTTGCCGTTCGTAACAACTACTGGAACGAGTTCAATGGCACATGGGAAACCAATGTTCCAAGCAACGCCTCCTCTGGCGCGTGGAACATTGATAACGAAGTAGACAACGCGGGAACCATGCGGGCCTCTGGCGTTGATGTTGCTGCCAATCCTAGCCAAAGCCAGCCGGGCCGTCTGACCTTCCAGCAGGGAAGTCCGAACCCGGTCAACACTGGTTACGGGGCACGCTACAACTGGTAATGTAGTACGACTTCAAGGAAGGGGTCTTGGGTATCTCCAAGGCCCCTTTTTTTAACTTTCCTTTTATCATCCCCTTTCCGAAAGGCTGTCATGGAATACGAACTCCTTTCCGTTCCAGTTTTGGCTGCTATTGTAGCGATTGTAGTTGGCTTAGGTAAGGTTATCGAACTTCTGGTGCTAAGGGCCCTTCCCTCTAAGAGCATTCTGGTTGACGAGGAAAGAGACTGGATACAGCACACCTATAAAGTAATATCCAGACAAGATTCGGATGGAACGCCGCTGGTATATGTTCCAAGAAGTTGGGCTGAAACACAGAAAGATATGCAGCAGGTTATGATCCAAATAGTTAATGATCAGCGTCGAATAGCTGACATCTTGGATAGAATAGAGAAGAAACTAGAAGAGAAAGACCAATGACCGTTTTAGTACCATTTTCCAAAGCAATCTCCCATCTAAAAGAAGCCGACATTCTTTTGTTTCGGGGCACCGGAGCGGTTAGCTGGGCTATAAAGAGGTATAGCGGCGGCATTCATAGTCACGCAGGGATGATTCACCGTGACGGAGAACATATCCAGTGCGTGGAGTTTCGGGAGTTTAAGGGCGGTCGATCAGTTTCGCTAAAGACTCAAGTGGAAAGTCATCCAGACACTATCGATGTTTTTAGGGTCGTCGATAGCCTTCGGTATGACTCTTTTGCAACATCAGAACTCTCCGGGGACGTTACAGGGAAGATGTCTCTAGAGTTCACAGATGATATAGCCCAGAAGGTCACAGGCACCATGATGGATCTGACGGGGCTCCCGTATGGGTGGAAGAACTTCTTCAAGCTAGCGAAGCACTACGCCCCGTTTTTCAGACTTGCTGAGCAAAACGTAAAGGACACGGCCCCTAGCGAAGTCTTCGTGTGCAGTACCGCCGTAGCCTTTTCATATCGTTCAGCTTACTATGACCCAGTCCCGTACCTATCTGACTCCTCGGTTAGCCCTGCGGACTTGGCCAGATCAGCGTTGTTTAAATATCAGTTTACTTTACAAAAAGATTGGTAGGATGGAAATGTCAGAAGAAAAAGATTTTTTTTACACAACCACAGTGGATCTCTCCATTGCCCGAATGTATAATAGTAGGAAGTGCAAGGAATGTCACGGCAAGGGGTATTTTGTCTCCTACCTCCCCGCCGATGGCGTAAAGTTCCAAAAGGAAACCACAAACCATAAAATTTATACATATTGCAAATGCGTTACTCGTAATATGAAGCTGTACGGCTAGGCCGTATCTGGAAGGATCGAAGGAAATGAAGGAGAAGTTCGTAGGGAAATATATGCGTTTGGCTCGTCAAATCGCATTCGACAACAATCCCTGCTTTTCGCGGAAGGTTGGCGTTGTGGTAGTTGACCCTGCCACAAGGGGCATAGTGGGGGCAGGCTACAATGGCCCTCCCGAAGGGAGTCCTCACTGTAACGAGCTCAGCTTTCTCCATAACTTTTTCTGGCCACAACTTAGCAAAGAAGAAAAGAATCGCCTGTTTACTTCAATGGCCGATTCTTCTTGGTGGTGGGAAAGAAGTTCTGAAAAGACTAGGCGTGATCAGATATGTGAATATATCTCTAGCCAGAATAGCTGTCCTCGAAATATACTGGGATACTCTTCTGGAAAAAGACCCGAGCTCTGCTCATGTCAGCATGCAGAAAGGAATGCTCTCAACAAGCTTCCCATACCCGCAAAAGGACTTGCTATGTTTTGCTGGTGCGGCGTTCCCTGCATACAATGCACGGGTTCTATTATAAATGCTGGCATTGAGTCGGTCTACTGCCTCAAGCAAAAAGAAGACTATCACCCCGAGGCAAGATGGCTCTATGCACATAGTAAAACCTCGCTTCTCGAATACGATGAAGCTATATTATAATTGGAGTGAAGAATGTCAGGAGCTTTCACAAACTCTTTCAGTGAAGAGACTTGGTTTCAAAAATACAAGCTAGAGAACGACAACACCGTAGAAGATACATGGAGGAGGGTTGCCAAAGATCTCGCCTCCGTAGAAAAGAAGGGCAACGCGAAGTGGGAAAAAGAGTTTTACTCTATCCTAGAGCACTTCAAGTTTGTGCCCGGCGGTCGTATAACGTCCAACGCAGGGTCGGGCCTGAAGGGGACCACGTACATCAACTGCTTTGTTGACGGGTTTACTGGCAATGATCAAGATTCAATCGAGGGCATTTACCGTACCATCACTCGGCAAGCTCAGATTTTAAAGAGCGAAGGGGGATACGGCTTTTGTGCGGACGTTATGCGCCCCAGAGGGTCTCATATCGGTGGCATTGGCAACCAATCGCCGGGAGCCGTCAAGTTCTTAGAGCTCTGGGACAAGTCTTCCGAAATCATAACTGCTGGCAGCGGAAAAAAATCTAGAAAGGATGAAAAAAACTTCATCCGCAAGGGAGCGCAGATGGTGACTTTGTCCTGTTGGCATCCCGATATTGTAGAGTTTATAAATGCAAAAAAAACACCGGGAGTTTTAAGCAAGTTTAACATGTCGGTTTTGTGCACCGACGAATTTATGACTGCCGTTATAGATGATGCTCCTTGGGAGCTTATATTCCCAGACCATGAGAAATACCCCAAGGAATACAGAGGTTCTTGGAGCGGCGATCTGGACGCATGGAAGAGCTTGGTCGGAACCGACGATGAAAACTACGGACTGAAGCCTTACCATACCTTTTCGTCTGCTAGAGAGCTGTGGGATCTGATAATGTCAAATACGTATGGCCGCAATGAACCCGGAGTTCTTTTTTGCGACACTATGAACAACATGAACAATCTCTACTATGAAGAGCATATTAGCGCAACAAATCCTTGTGGAGAGCAGGTTCTTCCTATTGGAGGTGTTTGCTTGCTGGGCTCCCTTAATCTAGTCCATTTTATAGACCCCGGTAGCAACGACTGGAAATATGACGAGCTAAAGGACACTATCACCACCGCTATAAGACTAATGGACAACGTAAATGACAAGACAGCAGTGCCCTTAAAAGCGCAGAGAGAGCAGCTTCAAAGCAAGCGTAGAATAGGCTTGGGGGTGATGGGGTACGCCTCAGCGTTGATGATGGCTCGGGTAAAATACGGGAGCAAGAAAGCCCTTCTC
>TARA_R100000963_G_C4646315_1_pt1 | contig 14159 bp, 7 predicted proteins | sample TARA_R100000963 | Tara Oceans TARA_R100000963 (sample SAMEA2621010) | marine metagenome | biome: marine biome (ENVO:00000447); feature: mesopelagic zone (ENVO:00000213); material: "saline water (ENVO:00002010), including plankton (ENVO:xxxxxxxx)" | depth 700 m | reverse complement strand
GAGTTCTATTTAGGAACTCATCATATAGTTCTGTATGTCTGCTTGTCATTGGAATTTTATACCCGTCAATGAATACATCCAGAATTTTAGTAGAAGTTTGGAAAGGATCGCCAGTTGAAACAAAGATGTTAGCTTTTTTCCCAACTTCGATAGACCCAAGTTCATCTCCTACGCCCATGATCTCTGCAGCATTGATCGTGATGGCTTTTAAAGCTTCTTCTCTACCCATTCCATAGGTAGCGGCAAAACCTGCGTTATATGGAAGATTACGAGAGTTTTCGGTATCCATTGTTCTTAAAGCAACTTTAATTCCGGCTTTCTGCATCAATCCGGGATTTTTATAAGCGGTATCGTAGGCATCAGAACCTCTTGTTGGAGTTGAGAGTACAGGACCTGTAATTACCGGGAATCCTGATTTCGCGATTTCATCAGCTACTCTCCAACCCTCAGCAACACCGGTAAGCACTACATTTTTGTAACCACGTTCTTCAACCCATTCCAAAGCACTTGTAATGTCTTTGGCAGAATTTACTTCTATATAAAGTAATACTTCACCGGTAACAACTTTAGCAAGTGCTTCCATTTCAGGATAGTAACGAGCTGCGTCAGACTCTTTTATCTTAGCATAAAGTTCAGCTTTGTCAAAAGCATCGTTAATTGTTTCCTGAGCTCTTTCTCTGGCTTTTTCGATTTGCTCCGGTGTTCTTCTTCTCCAGCCTCTCTGAGCTGATGAAGGGAAGTTCATCACAACTCCTTTAGATCCGGCGTACATTTGATCTGGAGTGTAGCCAAACAAGCTTATTGTTGCAGCTGTACCGGGTAGAGGTCCTCCTGCCGGCATCGTTAAAGCAGAAGTAACACCACTAACTCTTGTTACCGGAATTGCTACTGAATTAGGATTAACAGCAGTTAAAGCTTGCATATTCGGAGTGATTTCCCCGAATTCTCTGAAGTCATTGGCTTCTGATATACTGCCAATTTCAGATAGACCAAGACGGGTCCCGGAATCGATCATGCCGGGATAGATTTCCTGACCGGAATAATCTATTACCTGAGCATCGCCCGGAATATTGATATTCGCTCCAACCGCTTCAATAATACCATTATTAATGATAATGGTACCTTTTTCAATAACACCATTGGTAACGGTGTAGATCTTTGCGTTTGTAAGAGCAAATTTAGAGTTATCAGCTCGTACTATACCGCCATCATTTTGCGCAACGGCAAACAGTGGTAATAATACAAGTACACTTAATATGGATATAAATTTTTTCATTGTGTTCCTCACTTGTTGTTAAAGAGGTCGTAGAAATTCACCACATTTGCACCTTCCATGCATTTGTCGTGATCATCAGCGTAAAAAATTTGAACATTTTCCACTGTAGACTCAGGGTCAATATAGATTCTCTGGTCAGCTACATCATTTTCGATGTCAAAGTACTTTACACCGTCAACGAAAGTCATTTGTGGTACAGCATAAATTGATAAAGGATGTGAATCAAAAATAGCAATATCAGCATCTTTTCCTTTTTCCAAAGAACCAACACGATTATCGATACCTAGTTGTTTAGCAGGATTTAAAGTAATCAAAGCCAAAGCTTCATTATCAGATAAGTCGCCATACTTTTGTGTTTTAGCTGCTTCATGAAACAGGTGGCGAATTAGCTCGCCTGAGTCAGAGTTGATCGAAGTGTTTACACCATTCTTAGTTAGGATAGCTGCGTTATAAGCTGTTGAGTAGTAAACTTCTAGCTTATACGCCCACCAATCAGCAAAAACAGAAGCAGAAGCACCAAACTCAGCAAGTTCAGGAGCTACCTTATAAGCTTCATTAGCATGTTGAAAAGTTAATCGCTCGATACCAAAATCTGAGAATACTTTCATAAGCATATAGATCTCATCAGCACGATAAGAATGGCAGTGAACCAATACTTCGCCTTCAAGAATATCTACCATAGTTTCCATTCTAAGACTATACTCAGGAGCTACTTTTCTGGAGCTTTTATTTGAACGGTACTCGTTCCAGGCATCACGGTATTTAACAGCATCACTAAATGTATTTCTTAGCATTGCTTCAACACCCATTCTACTCTGTGGCTGAATACCACGGGAACGTCCGCCGCGAGTTGGATTTTCACCTAAGGCAAACTTAATAGTTCTTGGAGCGCCTTCGAAACGAAGGTCATCCGGATTGGTTGATCCCCAACGAAGTTTCAAGGTTTCATTTTGCCCACCAATTACATTCGCAGAACCATGCATAAGATGGATAGAAGTAACTCCACCGGCTAATGCTCTGTATATAGAAACATCAAGAGGATCTACAACATCTTCCATGCTTACTTCAGCAGTAACTTGGCTGGTTCCTTCATTAATAGAAGTACCTGCAATATGTGAATGTGCGTCAATGATGCCCGGCATTACAAATTTTCCGGTAGCATCAACTTCTTCAACTCCGTTAGGAGCTTTCAGATTCTTACCGATTCGGTCAATTTTGCCATTACGTACAAGAACATCTGTATTCTCGAGAGTTCCGTCAGTAATGGTGATAACTGTACCATTTTTTATCAGTACATCTCCTTTTTTGGTCTGTGCATGCAGTGCTGAAACACACAGAAACAGAATAAACAAGGAGGAAGTTTTAATCATTTTGGTTAATCTCATTTTAGGCCTCATCTTTTGTGGCTTGAATTGGGAAAGAAACGTTAAAAGCTGCTACACTGGCTTCTGCTTCATAACTGGTTCCGTCTACAACACCTTCAACTACTATATCTATAGATTGTCCACCTGCATCGATAGAAAAGTCAAAAGTTAGTTCGTTATTCAAAAAGCTAATGTTTTGAAGATCTACATCGGGAGTTCCATCAGAACTGGTCATTATTCCTGATAGCATACCTGATTCGTTAGTAAAGATCATTTTACCGGTTTGGGTACCCTGAGGTGTGGTAAATTCATAACTCCATGTGCCTATCAAAGCTTGCATACCAGCAGGATTAGCTTCACCATCTTCAGCTTTTCGTGCTCCTGTCTTCAGATCGTATTCATATTTTACACCGTCAACAAAAACATATTTGATCTGTGACTCTTTATCGAAATAAGGACCTTTTGAAACAACCAAGTTTCCAATTTTACCTTCATCAAGAGTACCGGCCATATTACTGATTCCCAAAAGGGCTGCAGCATTGGTGGTAAGAGCAGCAAGAGCTTCATCTTCACTTAGTCCATTTTCAATAATAGTAAGAAGATTATTCTTTAAGTCATTAGCACGAGCATCAATAGATGAAAATCCGAATTTAATGCCTGCTTGCTGAAGTTGAGCATACTGAGTTACATATTTTTTATAAAACTCCATTCTTCTTTCTTCAAGCCTTTTTACTTCATCAGACTTATCTTCTTCCTTACTGTCTTTAGGCTCTTTTGGCAGTTCAAGAGACATAAATACTTTAGTACCTGTACTTTTAATCTCATCAGCCAGATCCCAGCCTTCTTGAAGATTACCGAGCACAAGGTTAAAACCAAGCTCTTTTTGTAACCTCATGGCTCTTCTTGCTTCCAATGAATTTGAAGCGTTGTAGAAAATAGGCTGCTTTTTTTCAATAACAGGATAAAAGGCTTCTGAAACTCTATCTCTTGTCGGACGTGCAATTCCTGTGGGATTAGAAGCATATAGTTCCGAATGGCTCTTCGAAAGCTCTGCATTTCTGTAAAGATTTCTGAATTTCGCCATAATTCCCAATGTGTTACCTGGATATGCACCAGGAGCGCCTGAAAATTGTGAGTACAATGAAGAACCTTCTGATAAGATCAACTTATCCGGATGGTCAGCATCTCTTAAGAGAATAAGAGCACCTGAACCTGGAAGCATTCTTCCATAAGGTACTGTATGCGAAATAGTGAAGCCTACTTTTCTCATTGCTTCAATACTATTCTCATCTACTTTGATCTGTTCAACTACTTGATTTTCAGGAGTAATTCCTGCGTAATAATTTGGTGGATCCGGTGTAAATAAGTTGTCAGGTCTTTCAGGACTTTCAGGTCTGTCGGCACCTGTATTTGCCATTCCGTCAATAAATCCAGGATAAATGAACATATCAGTACCATCGAGTACTTCAGCATCGGAAGGTATATTTACGTTTTTACCAATGGCAGTTATCAACCCGTCTGTAATTACAATAGTCGCTTCTTCCATCATTTTACCGGGAGCCTGAATAATCGTCGCATTCGTAATAGCGAATGTACGAGTTGCAGGAGATTCACCGGTAGGATCGCTTTGAGCATGTAAACTACTGGCTAACCCTATCAATGGAAGAATGAATATCAGACGAAAAAGTGTTTTTCGAAGTATTTTCATTCTTGATTATTTAGTTAGTTTGAATTGGTTGTTACTAATATATCTTATTGAAACCGTACAAGCTAAATATTAGATAATCAATTAAGTAAAAATGTGTTTAAAAAACGGTACTAACTACTTTCCGTTAACCACTACAGCGAGTTTGCCATTGTGATATGCAAGTCGGGTAATTGTATTCAGATTATAATTAGAAAGATCGGCGAGTAACTCCCACTTATTCGAATTTTTATTCTGAAGATCGTAGATGTAGAGATTACTTTCATTACCCATAACAATGAACCGATCATCGATCCAAGCCATATCTTCTGCGCCTGGAAGAGTAGAAGTAATTTGTTCAACTGATTGACTGTCATTCAGTTTTGATCTCATTATGATCCATGTATCGGGATCTGTTTTATCAACAAAGCTAAAATCCTGAGTTCCCGGAATTCTGTGAATGGATCGCCCCGGATTGTTTTGCAGTAGTTCACTTTTCCCTGTTGCTACGTTTATTTTTTGTAATGTAGCAGGTTCTCCCAAAACGAATGCTACGATCGTAGCTTCTGAAATCCAGGCATAATAACCAATTTTCAGATCTGGGATCAATACTTGAGGAGTTTTATCTTTTATAGAATACTGATATAACAATTGCAAACCATCAGGATCAAGTCTAACAGCAGAAATATGAGTTCCATCCGGAGTTAATACGGGTGAATATTCGCCCCCTAATGTAGTAGAAAGCCAACTTTTGTTTCCGGATTGAATATCGTACCAGAGAATATCGGTTTGTTCGTTTCTGGTTGAAGCAAAAAGTAAGGCCTTACCATCTTTAGTAAATGATGGCTGATTATCATAGCCCTCATTATCTGATGCATTAACAGGATTGGTAAGCTCAAATCCTGATTCAGTTTTGGTTAAATCAAATAAATAAACCTCAGTGCTTTGTTGCGCATGTGCAACTATGTTGATACTGAATGTTAGTAGAAAAAGAATGGTAATTTTTTTCATGTTTCAATGGGTTTCATTCTGGAAAAAGGGTAGCCATTACAGCCCGTTTTTGGATTTTCACGATCAACGGTGTCAATATTTTCTGCTGAATCGGCAGTCAGTGCGTTATAAGTAGTTAAACAGAATCCCCATAAAAATGGAGACATATTATTAAATGTGACCCAATCTATTCGGGTATATAACTTTGGGTCGTATGGATTTAAAGAATCGTTTTTAGCAATAAAATATTGGTCTTCAATATTCCACTTTAGAATATGAAAACGTGTGGATGGTTTTTGAAGAAATACTTTATCATTTAATTCGTATTGAATGCTGTAATCATCCTCAAAGCTACCCAGCAGGTAGCCCGGAGCATTTTGATTTGGTTTGTTGCAACCAAAAAGTAAAACTGCAAAAAAAAGCAGAGCCATTATAAACTTAAAACTATCCATAAACGAAGGTAAAGAAACTAATCTTTATATTTTAATACATTAATTTTTACGCAGAGTTAACAAGAGAATGGTATCTTTGTAAGAACTCAAATTCCTAAAAGTAATTCATGAAATTTTTACGCTCTTTTTTATCAATAGTCATCTTTTCAACATTTTTTACCTTAACAATACAAGCTCAATTCTTCGAGAATTTTGATAGTGGAGAAAAAACCGGTTATTCAGGAGCTTCTGTTACCCTAAGTACAGGGAATTGGTTTTTGGATGATGCATTATTGGGAAATTTAAGTAATGACAAATTTAACGGTTCTCAAAGTGTGAGAATGGATAGAAGAAATGGAAGAACCGGAAATATCTATATGCAGTTTGATAAGCCGAACGGCGCGGATGAAGTTTCTTTTCATTTAGCACATTACGGCAATAACTCTGAAGATGCAGCTCTTCAGGTTCAGTATTCTACTGATGGAGGCTCAAATTGGACGAATGTAGGAGATGTGATAATTGCTCCTTCAACACTTACAGAATATACCATCCCTGTGGAAGTAGAAGGGAATATCAGATTTAAGTTTATTCAATCTGCGGGAACTGATCGAATGAATATCGATGATATTAGAATCACGGATTATGTAGAAGCTGCCGCTGAAGCAACTATCAGTGTATTAGTGGATAACGCTACTGCTAACAACTCAGATGTGATTTCTTTTGGATCTACCCTTGAAGGAAACCAGTTGACAAAAACTATGGAGATCAAAAATACAGGAAACCCTGATCTCGTAATTTCTGATGTAACAGTTACAGGTCAAGGTTTTTCATCATCAATGTTAACTGACAGTACATTAGCTTTCAATGAAACTACAGAGCTTACGCTTACTTTTGAGCCTACAACTGATGGTACATTTCAGGGAAATATCACTGTAACCAGTAATGCTGATAATGCATCAAGTTTTTCTCTTTCATTAAGTGGAGAAGGATTTGTTGATGGAGACGTGATCTCAATAGTTGATGCAAGACAACTTCAACTTGGAACACGAGTTACTGTAGCAGGTCGTGTTACTGTAGCGAATCAGTTTGGTGGTCCTTTATATATGCAGGATGGCACCGCAGGTATAGCTGTTTTTTGGCAACCTCTGCACATTGCAGCAGAAATTGGAGATTCAATTAAAGTTTCCGGTCCTTTAACAGTGTTTAAAGGCGGAGTTCCGGGAGCAGATGAAGATTTTCTTCTTCAGATCTCTGATACAGAAGAAGATGACAACATTGTTTACGAAGTATTTGATGTAGAAAAGAGAGAAGTAACTCCAAGAATTGTAAATCTTGAGCAACTGAATATGGAAGCTAATGAAGGTCAGTTAGTGGTTGTTCAAAATGTAACTATCGATCATTCAGGAGCATTTCAGGGAAATCAGAACTATGATATAACTGATGCTGTAGGAGCTGCGGAAATGAGAATTGATAACAATACAAATCTGGTTGATGCAATTGCACCAACAGAGCCTGCTAACATAATTGGGGTTATCGGCCAATTTGGTGGTACTTACCAACTGCTGCCAAGGTTTACCGAAGATATGGGTGTTGAAGAAGTTTCTTATCCGGGTGATGAAATATCTAAAGACCAAACGCTGGATGTGGTTACATGGAATGTTGAATGGTTCGGTGACGCCGGAAATGGTCCTGACGATGATGATCTGCAATTACGAAATGTAATTACAGTAGTTGAAACCATTGATGCCGATATTTATGCACTTCAAGAAATTTCAAGTCCGAATAGATTTAACGCTCTAGTTGACAGCTTAGAAGATTACGGAGGGTTCCTTGCAAATTTCTCACAAACTCAGGAAACAGCATTCCTATTTAAAAGAAGTAGCATAGATTCTCTTTCAGGTGTAACACTTTCATCAGGCGATGGATTTACTCAATCAAACTGGGCAAATGGACGCTATCCTTTGATGTTCAGATTTATCGCTGATATCAATAATGAACAACAAGAGATATATGCTTTCAATATTCATGCAAAGGCGTTTGGTGACCAAGGGTCTTACGACCAAAGAGTTGCAGCTTCCGGAGAGCTAAAAGAATATTTGGATAGAAACAGAGCCAGCGACAATGTGATAATGTTTGGTGATTATAACGATGAGATTGTGAGTTCTACATTTAATGGCAATGCGTCGCCATACAAAAACTTCGATGATGATTTAGAATATACCGTAGTTACTAAAAAGCTTGAAGAAAACGGATTCGGATCTCAATCGAGCGGATCCTTTATAGATCACATTACATTTACTTCAGAGCTTTCTGACGATTATTTTGAAGGCACAGAGCGAGTTGAAAATCCGTTTTATGTTGGAAGTTACCTAAGTACTACTTCTGATCATTTTCCGGTTTGGACGAGATTTAAGTTCGGAATACTTACAAGTAACGATGATGAAGTTCTTGCAACCCCAACATCCGTTGCTCTGAATCAAAATTATCCTAACCCTTTCAATCCGAGCACAACTATCAGTTATACATTAGATTCTTCAACAAATGTAAGTTTGAGTGTATATGATATCACGGGCAGAAAAGTTGCTACACTGGTAAATGGAAGGCAGACAGCCGGTGCACAGGAAGTTAGATTTGATGCAAGCTCACTAGCATCCGGTGTGTATATTTACAGATTGGAAACTGCAACAGGAGCAAGTCTAACTAAGAAAATGGTTCTTATTAAGTAGAACCGAAAATCAACCAACATCCAACAAGGAAAACCCAACATCCAATCTCTAAATAAGTATATAATTTGAAGATTGGATGTTCGGAGTTGGTAGCTGACTACGGAAGTTTATTTTCCGCAAACACATACATAGCGTCACGTAAGAATTTAGCTAAACCCGGCTGGTGTTTATCATAGAACTCCGTAAATCTGCTATCTGAAACATACATATCAGCTAGTCCCTTATACATTTCTGCATTGGTCTTATAGAATTTTTCATTCGTTTGATGATGCCGTTTAATTACTGCTTGTACTTCAACTGAATCTGGTGCTAGATCCATTAATTCAGCTAGATCTTTAGCTTGTTGAATCTGCTCTTTTTTAATTGCATCAAAATCACTTTTTGTCATGTTGGTGACATTAGTATTTGATTCTGCTATAACTTTCGGGTCATATTTTTCAATAACTTCTTTTTTTATTTCTTCTATCTCTTTTTTTGAAAATCCTTCATAAAGTTCTTCATCTGTTAACATAGTTTTCTTCTTTTTTAAATCTTCGATGGTTTTGTCTATGGTGTCTAGTAATTTTTCAAGCCTGTCTTTTCTGCTAAGGATCTGCTTCCTTTGAAAATCCAATGCTTTTAACCGGTCGAAATCAGGATCATCAAGAAGCTTTTTGATCTTTTTAAGTTCAAAATCCAGTTCTTTAAAAAAGAGTATCTGTTGTAATCGGTATAACTCTTCCTTTCCATAGTATCTGTAATTGGAGTCAGCTCTATCAGCAGGTTTCAGAAGCCCGATCTTATCGTAATAGCGAAGCGTCCGAATTGAAACTCCTGCTAATTTTGCTAGTTCACCAATGGAATATGTTCTCATGATTCTCTGATTTTTTACTAAGATAGGACATGACGAAAGGGGAGAGTCAAGAAGAAAATAAAAAATAGTTGAAATGTTATTTATTCAAACTACTTGATCAATGCCATTTTTTTGGTTGTGGTAAAATTTCCGGCGCTCAAGGTGTAAATATAAATTCCACTCGATAAATTGTCAGCTTGAAATGGTATGGTGTAAAATCCTGCTTCATAACTTTTATTTGTCAGTGTATGAACTTTTTGGCCCAGTATGTTGAAGATCTCAATCGTAACAAACGATGAAGAGGGAATACCAAACTTGATGTTTGTGGCAGGGTTAAAAGGATTTGGGTAGTTATTGAAAAGTTCAAAAGTAGCGGGAGTAGAGGGATCTAAATCGAAATCTACTCCTTTTCTAACCAAGGTAATGGAATACCCATTTTCTGATGCCTCAGTTTTTCTCATGATCAGGTTATCAGAATTTAATTCCTGATAAGTTATGTTTACCGGTTGAGGATCATCTATTGCTAATGGGGTTGATTTTTCATCTTTAGTAAGGTAGATATCAAAGTTCCTTAACCCTTGCCTATCAGTTAACGTCAATTCGCCGGATAAGGAATAGTTAGATTGTAGGTTTAATGGGACTTCATAAATATCATCTGTATTAAATTCTAAGACGTTTATATCAAAAAGTTCGTCTTGATCATTGTATGATGATAATGAAATATAATCATCTGCATAAGGTCTCAATTCAAATGCATCAAAAGTGTCAAAACCGTTCTTCGCTTCACTATTGAAAGATATAAATGCATTATTATTAAACTCGTTAATATCACTTTTTAAGTTCAGTTTAAAGTAGTCAGTACCTTCTTGTTCTGTAATCAGATCGAGCTCCAGCAAGCTGTGATTATAGTTAACAGATATGGATTGATCATTTATACTTGTATCAGGAAAAACCAAAAAACTTTGCATTGGACCTATCCAGCCATTCCTCAAATCCCCAACTCTGTTGCTATAAGTTTCCCACGATCTTTTTTCACTATTCCAGCTGTAAATAGCTTTAATGTATTCTGGCTTAGGTATTCTGTTCCAGGCAATAGTTGATGGAAGCGGGTTTCCTAAGAAAACCAGACCATCTTCATTAGGTGAACTTAAATTAAGGTTTGTACTAGATATAACTTTACTATTTACTGTAACAGAGTTATTGAATAGAGAGTCTGGGAATGTCGATGGGGTTTCTAATTTGATCAAGTCTCCAATATGGAGGCTGTCGTTAAAGTCTGATATTCTATTCCAATTGTAATCAGAATTATTTCCTGAAGTGAAACTCTTTATCCAGATTTTGATAGAGTCCAAACCCTGAGTTTCATTATATGATAATAAGGAATCGAATAGTTGATTTGCTGTTAAATCAACTGGTAAGCTTATAAAGTTGGTTCCTTTAGATATAGGTATTTCAATATTAAAATGTCCCGAGCTTCTATCAGCATTTGATTGAAGACCTATTTCAACAGGGATTTCTCTGATTTGGTTTAAAGGATCATTTGAAGAAACAATTATTTTTCCGGTATATAGTCCGGGAATAAAATATTTTCCAGAAGCTGTTATTTGAACAGCCTTTGAGGTATTTGCAGGAATGGTAATTCGTTTATCACTTATGCTAAAATCATTACCCGAATTACTCAATTCTTTATCTAAACTTGGTCTTGATCCCGAATAAGAGGATTCATAATTCAAATATCCTTCAAATTCTAATTCCAGATCAGATTTACCGGTATTGAAAATCTCCAACTCATTAGTTGACTGTTCAATTTGCCATAAAGTGTCTCGTATTTCAGATATATCGAGTGCTAATCTTGGAGCGTCGACAATCGTGGGTTTATATTTTGATATCCAGTCTTTTGTAATACTCATTGATAACACATTGTCTGATGGTCCTCCATTAGAGTTGATACCATCTGTTTCGTTTGTAGAACTTCCGGCCGGTTCTCCTTGAAAAGAAATTCTAGGGTTAGAAAAGTAGGGTATTCTTGAAGCTATTCCTCCTGATAGAAGTTCACGATAGTGCATTACAGTAACGTATCGCTCTGTTCCGGGTAATCTTATAAGGTAACCTGTGGAAAAAGGAAAAATCCCACCTTCCGCACTAGCTGCATTATTGGCTTGAGTTCTTCCATGCAAATTCCCAAAATTATGACCGAGTTCATGCATAAAAACGTAAGAGCCTACACTATTTCTTACACTGTTAAAAGAATAAGCACTTCTGGATGAACCTCCTTCATTAGATAGCACATTGGCAATTCCTCCACTTACTGTAGTCGAATCAATCAGTGTTACTAAATCGGCTCCAAATCTGGATCTTAAGTCATATATGTTTACGGTATCGTCCGGGGCATTTACATAAAAATTATAAGTATTATCATACAAGGAGTTAAGTATCCTATAATTTACATGTTCCGTAGGTCCATTAGATTCTTGATGTGAATTTGCGATTTCAACTGTTCCAACAAACCGGATCTTTAATGCCAGATTTGAATTGTCAATTATTTCATTCTTTTTACTTTCGTTTAAGGCTATTAATTCATCTATATCAAAAACGGAAGTGTCATTTTCAGCCCAATTTTTTGCTCTTGTTGTATAGAGAACCAGTAAGTCAACAGTTGTAGTGTCTGAATAATCTTCTATATCGTAATCATCATAATTCAATGACTTGTTTAAAGGCTGTTTATCAGCAACATGTTCAACATCACAAATAAAGCCCGTTTCTGTAACCTCTGTTAAGATATAATTTTCATTGAAGTAGGAGAGCTTATAAAGTTGATCTTGAATATTAAAGAGTCCTGTGATTCTGCCATTCTTGATTAAAATATGACTTGAACCTGATTGAAAGGTAGGGCTGGTTATCAATCCTCTATAACCATTTGACAAGTTTTGGATCTTGCTAATTGGCTGTACCAGAACTTGGTCATCAAACTTAATTTCTAACGAATTCTTTGTTTTAAGATCCTTTGATAATAGCTGATCATTGATGGTTACGGCATATTTAAAGCTTCCTTCAGTTTTATTTTTATCTGATGAGAAAGTGAAATCCTGCCCCAAAACAGAGTTAGCCATGCATATAGAGAAGGCAAAAAGAACTATTTTCTTTAAATCGATCAAATTTGGGGAGTAGGATTAGGACTTAATCTAAGTTAAGTAAATTTAAACTCTTTCAATAAAAAAGCCCGTCAATAAATTAACGGGCTTTTAAAGTATATATTTTAGGCTACTAAATTTACCTCTTCATAGCATCTTCAATTAAAGCTTCTTGTTCTGCTTCATGAACTTTCTTTTGTCCTGCGGCAGGTGAAGCTGAAGCATGACGACCAGCATAGGTTAGTTTTTGCCCATCTTCCAGAAGATCCATAAATCGAGGAGCTACAAATGTCCAGGCACCCATATTCTTTGGCTCTTCCTGGCACCAAATGATCTCCTTCACATTTTTAAAAGATTTCAATTGTTCTGCGATATCTTTATCAGGGAATGGATAGAATTGCTCCAGACGAGCAATAGCTACATCTTTGATTTCATTCTCCTGGCGATACTTCAATAGATCGTAATACACTTTACCTGAACAAATAACCAAGCGTTCAGCATTTGTAACTTCAGGATCAGAAATAAAAGGCTGGAATTTCCCTTCTGCCAATTCTGTGGTATTAGAAGTAGCCATTGGGTGACGAAGCAGACTTTTTGGAGTCATTAACACAACAGGTTTTTTAGCTTCTTGAAGTGTTTGCTTTCTCAACATATGGAAATATTGAGCCGGTGTAGTCAGGTTCATAACCTGCATATTATCTTCGGCACAAAGTTGTAGGAAACGTTCTAGTCGGGCAGATGAATGCTCCGGTCCCTGACCTTCGTATCCGTGAGGAAGGTTAAGTACTAATGAAGTGGTTTGTCCCCATTTTACTTCACTTGAAGAAAGGAACTGATCAATTATGATCTGAGCTCCGTTCACAAAATCACCAAACTGAGCTTCCCAAATAACCAATGCGTCTTTCTTTTGAGCACTGTAACCAAACTCAAAACCCATAGCAGCATATTCACTTAACAAACTATTATGAACATGGAAGAAACCCTGATCATCAGATAAATTATTCAGCGGAGTAAATGTTTGATTAGTTTCTGTTCCGTGAAGTACAGAATGACGATGTGAGAAAGTTCCTCTTTCAACATCCTGACCAGTAATTCGTACGGTTTTACCAGATTTCAAAAGCGAGCCAAACGCTAATGCTTCGGCAAATCCCCAATCAATTTTGTTGTCATTGTTTTCTACTACTTCTGCACGTTTAGCTAGCAAGCGCAGAAGTTTAGGATTGGCATCAAAGTCTTTTGGTACAGTATTGATCTTAACCGCAATGTCTTTCAGCTCGTCAACAGGGTAAGTAGTATCAGGGAACTCAATTCTGTTTTTCTGTAGAGATTCTGTTCTGTCGATGAAATCGTCAGTAATATCAACTTTTGGAGCTTCTTTGGCATCTTCAAACGCTTCTTGAAGGAGCTTATCAAATTCATCAAAGATCTGTTGAGTTTCTTCTTCTGAAAGCTCATCATTCTTTACTAATGCTTCCGTATACAGATCTCGTACCGGAGGATGGTCGTTAATTTCTTTGTACATACCCGGTTGAGTAAATGCAGGTTCATCACCTTCGTTATGGCCATGTTTTCTGTAGCCAATAAGATCGATAATAACATCCTTTCCAAACTTCTGGCGATATTCTAAAGCCATTTGGATAGCATGAACCGCAGCTTCCGGTTTGTCTCCATTCACATGGAAGATAGGCGCCAGAATCATCTTAGCTAGATCAGAAGCATACTCTG
>TARA_R100000963_G_scaffold9016_1_pt1 | contig 15357 bp, 17 predicted proteins | sample TARA_R100000963 | Tara Oceans TARA_R100000963 (sample SAMEA2621010) | marine metagenome | biome: marine biome (ENVO:00000447); feature: mesopelagic zone (ENVO:00000213); material: "saline water (ENVO:00002010), including plankton (ENVO:xxxxxxxx)" | depth 700 m | reverse complement strand
CCAACTGTCTAATTTTTCTTCAACTCTATCATTAGCTTTTTCCCAAAAAGAATCAATAGGATCTATTATTACAGGGTTTACTGCCATTTGTTCTTTTGTAGAATTGCCATCAAGATTTTCTATTTCTTCTTCTGTGTATATACCCATGTTTATTGCTATTTTTTTTTCAAGAGGAGTTAATTGCTTTTTTTTATCAAAAGATGCTGCTACAAAAGATTGTGGCTCAATATCTCTTTGTTCTTTATCTGGGTTAAGAAGTTTATTTATTCCTTGATTTGATTTTTTTGCTTGATAATCCTCCAATATTTGATTTCTTTTTTTTCTCATTTTGAAATAATTTGGAATAAACCCCATATCATGTTGATTTTCTTCTATGTCTTTTATCATAAAATAACCATCTGAACCAAACTGACTAACCAAATAATCTTCCTCTACTTTTAAAAATTCTTCTTTATTTATATTATTAGCTTTAAACCATTCATCACTTCGGGGCCCATCTCTCCAACCTAAGGCATCTTTTTTTTCAAACCATTTTGGTTTTTCTTCCTGTTTTTCTTCCTGTTTTTCTAAATTTTTATTTTTAAGCAGAAGTTCTGCAGCTTCCTCGCCTGGAGTTAGCAAACTTTCTTTTTTATTTTCAACATTTTTATCAATATTTATAGCCATATATATATTAAGGTTATTTAAGCTGTGTTCTTATAATTACTCCTAGTGGAGTAATATTATTTTTATGATCTCTTTGCCCATACAGATTACCTAGAGGTAATTTAGGATCTTTATACATTAAATTTAAATAAGCATCACTTTCGAGAAAACCATCCATATCACTTTTTGGATTTTGATTAATGTATTCTTCATATGTTTGGTTTAGGGTTGCTATTGCAGTATCTCCTGTTTCATCTATAACTCCCAATCTAGCATCAATTATTTGTTGTATTGTTTGGTCAAATTTTCCTTCTTCTAGGTCTTTATATATATAATATTTGCCATCATCAAAATTAGGATCTGTAATATTTTCCCATGTTAAACGGGGGTTATTTCTCATTGTTTGTTTAGCTTGTTCGGTTATTGTTTTAGTTATGTTATACATATTTCTATCAGAATTAAGATCAATCTCTGTTAGTCCTGCGGACATAATTTCTTTATGAGTTTTTACATACTTTTGAACTTCTGTAAATGTTTCGTCTTTAATATTGCTTATAAGCGATTTATAATCTTCCCATTGCTTATCACTTATTTTAAAACTATCAACAATTTGCTGGTCGAATGAATCTTTCTTTTGATAATCTGTAAATTTTGATTCTATTCCATATCTTTCTGCCAAAGATAATCCATTTTTATATGATTCTCCATATTTTTCTACAAGTAGATTTTTAAATGTGTTTTCTTCATCTCCTACCCAAAATTTACTTGATACGCTTGTTACATAAGAGTTTTCTGATGATAACAATATACGAATAGTTCTGTCATTTCTAAAACGCCTTTCGCCTATACCACCTTCTTTCAAAAGACTATTTCCTTCTGTTATATGTGCATTGTATAAATCAGTACCACTTCCATCTGATGTTTCATAAAAATGTCTATTTGCAGGATCGTTTAAATATTTTAAAATTTTAGATGGATCATTGTTAAATCTTTTCTTTATTTTATTAAAATTTTTGGTAGCCGAAGTAATAATTTTATGATTCTTAAATTTGTCTATTTTTAATTCATTATCTAATTCTGAAAGTATTCGTTTTATTAAACGGTCTTTAATATCAGTAGGCATCTTTGTATTATATTTTGTAAAGACTGTTTTCCCAGAAGGCTTTATTTCCCCTTGAACTTCTATGGGCAATCCTAGTTTCATTTTTTCAATATAATCTGTTTCTTCACCACTTATAAGCACATTAAACAATTGAATTTTATCAGGATAGTTTTCGCTTAAATATCTATACCATCCATCTTCTTCAAGTTTACTTCTAAATTCAGGATAATCTTTTGTAATTTTTGAATCTATATCACTATAATAAGAACCTCTAATGTCGGAATATTCTAAAACTTTTTCCATATTTTTAAAAAATTCATCATTTGGCAAAATACCATTTATTTGTGTTCTTATACTTTCTTTTTCTACATTATTCCATGTAGCATTTGATGTAAAAATAATATTATTCCATCTTGCGTTTTTTCCTGTCTTATACAAATTATTCATTTTATCTAAAAATGATGGGTAAAATGTGTCATAAGCCATTTTTGTATCTTTTTTAAAATCATTATCTAAATATTTTGTTCTTAATTTTTTTTCTCTCTGGTCGTAAAAATTCTCAAAATCTTCTTCAGACCAGGCTTTATCTTTTCCAAAAATATCATCTTCAAATGTTAAAATTTCTTTATCTAATTCTGCTTCTTTTAATTTAATTTTATTATTAATTCTTGTATTTTCTAACTTTAAATTTAGATCATCTTTTGCGATAGCTTGTGCGTTAATAGTATTTATAATTGGTTTAATATCTAATTGAGTTTGTTTAGCTACTTCCACCATACTACTACCTAAATCTCTCATAGGGTTTGTTGTTTGTATTTCACCTCTTACTGGTTTAAGTTTAATAGGCATTTTAACTATTTTCTCCAAATAATGATTTTTGTCTGTCATATGAACCATATGCCATTGCAAAAGTTGTTAAAGTATCTGTTTTTCCTTTAAATTTTGTTTCTGCTATTTCTGATTGTGATTTAACATCCAATAAGCTAATTTCTCGATCAATTCCTTTATTTAACCAAAACATTTTGTCATCATAATCTTCAATAACTGTAAGTTCATCAAGCAAAGAACTGCCTTGATAGGTTACTCCAGCAGCACCTATTCTAGCTTTTTTTTCACTTAATAATTCTGCGGCCTGTTTGTTTATTTGAATTTTTTCATAAATTCTTTTTTGTTCTTTATTGTATTTATCCCAATTTGCAGCAGTTTTTAAGCGTTTAGCTTGGTGCATACTACCCATATATGTAGTAACAGCACTTACCGCTAATGCTGCTGCCATCCAATAAAAATAAGAAGGGATATTAGTTTCAGGTATTTTAACCCCAGCACCACCTAATCTTTTTAAAGTTTCTCCTTCTTCTTTATTTATATAAGCAAGAAATTCTCCAGGAGGAGCATATTTTTCCAATAATTGTTTAGCATCTTCTATTTGCTGTTGTAATTGTTTATTTATATTAATCACTAGTTACTAATGTTCCTGTTATTCCTAATACCGTCATTGGCAAAGGTTGTGTTTGTTCAATCGTTATCTGCCCTTCTCTATCCCATCCTAAATTAGTTACTCGTTTATCGCCAGTAAAACTTGCTATTGGTTGGCCCATAGCTGTTGCTGATGTTCTAAACGGTATTTGGTCATCATTAACAGTTGCTCCTACAGTTTCATGTAAACGAACAATTACTTCATTATATCTTTTTTTTCTACCTTGTGCAGAACCAGCTTGACTTCCTGCTTCTACTCTCATAGTTTTAATTTTTGATACATATCCCAATCCAATTTCAATTGTTTTACTAGCAAAGGTACTAGGTAAACTAACTGTTATTGCGCCACTTGTTACTACTTGTGGAGGATATACCGCATCATCTATTAATATTTGTACTGTTTCTCCTTCTAAATGATCTAAGGATGTTACTGTCGTTGAAGAACCTGTAACCGTACCAGATAAAGCACTATCTTGATTTATTGTACTATCTAAATATTCTACATATTTAACAGTTGCACCATTAATTATTCTTTCAACAATTATCCAAACTTGATTTTCAGATGTTTCCGAGATTGATGTTACGCTTTTGGCTTTAGCGTGAATTTCATTTGTTGTTGTTAATCTAACCGTATCAGAGCTTTGAATAGTTAAATAATTAATGCCGCTTTCAGAAGTTTCAGTAACGGTTACTACCGCACTTGCTACAGTTGCTGTAAAATCAGCATGACTGTTTATTGCAGTTTTTAAATTTGTTGCAGTAGTATTATTATTTGTTTCTGTTTTAAATTCGTCTGTTCCTGCTGTACCTGTTGTTGATGTAAAAGTTACTGTAGTTCCATCTCTTTTAGTTAATATTAAATTACTTCCTGTTACAATATTAGCGTAATCTGATACAGTAATAATGCAAGATGTTCCTTTTCCTCCTACTATATGTTTGTGCCAAGCAACAACATCTTCTTGTCGTTGATAAGTCATTCCTAATAATGCGCCATCTTCTCGTACTGCCCAATAAATAGATTCAGGTTCTTGTGCATAATCTACATCTACAATACCATCTCCTGTAATGTGTTCTGCTAACAAAGTCATGTCAGGCGCTGTATACGCATCATCTTCAAAACGATAAACAAATTCTCTTACTTTCTTTTTTTGTCGTTGCACAAATAATACAGCATTACCAATTTGTACTGGTTGTGTTGTATAACCACCATAAGTTGTTTGTTGTGTTATTTGTACATTGTCAGGTTTTAAAGGTTCTCCAGTTGGTCTACCTACTTTAAATTCACCACCAGCAGTACCTACAATTAAATCTCTTGCTGGGGCTAACCATCTAATAGTATTTACTTTGTTTGCCGCTATAGTATAAATAAACGCATCTGAAGCACTTGAGTCATCTACATCAAAATTTTCATATTCTCCAGATTGACTTGCCCATATAGTTTGTGGGAAATCTGTAGATCCTCCAAATAATAATCTTTGCTCAAAAAATGTTACCGTTTGTGGAAAACCTGTGGTATCTCCCCAAGCACTTAATTTCCAAGCTGTGATAGCATTTGTATTAGTAAACGCAACTGTAATTGTAGCAACAGCGACAGTTGAATTTGTTCTGGCAGTTATAGTTGCTTTACCAGCGTTCATATTTATTTCTCGACCTATGTCTGTAGCTAACCAACCAACTCCACCATTAATTCCTGTTATTGCAGAAGCAGTAATATTTACACCTGCTCCGACTCCCGCAGAAGCTGGGGTTAATGTGGTTGCTGTTGTATTAACATCAAGATATGGCCCATTACTAAAAGCAACTTCAGCTAATGTCCAGGTTGTATGTGCTGTCCTTGATAATTTTGATGGTTCATGTGCTGGATGTACTATATACATAACATCAGCTGATTGGGTAAATTTTAAATCAAAAACTTGTGCTGTAGTATAATTAGTTGCTATTTCATATACTTTTTGTCCTACTCCAGCAGAACTATATGTTGTATAGCTACTTGAATTTACGCCAGATAATTCAAAAGTATTAGTCGTTTTATTAGCAACAACATATCTTCTATTATTTACTTCTGTCATTCCTACAACACTATTAATCCATACATGATCTCCATTAACATATCCATGCGAACTTGCTGTTACAACAGCTGGGTTTGCTTTGGTAATTGCAGTTATTGTTTTATCTGCTTCTACTATTTGCCCATTATCTTTATAAAATCTTATATATTGATCGCCAAATTCCAATACATAAGATTGTGTAATGTTAAATTCAAATGGTATTAATCTTGTAGCATTAGCAGAATTTTTAACTTCACATACAAAACGAGTTCCAAATCTTCTGGTTGCTCCGCCTTGTGGAAATACAGTCATATTTTGTAATGTTTCTACGCCATTGACATATTTTTTAAAATCAACTTGCCCTGCTAACTTTGGGGTTAACTCTCCAGCTGTAAAATTTGTTTGAAACGGATGTACTCTTGCCATTAACCTTTCCTAAAGTCTGTAAATACTGGGGAAACAAGTTCATCAATAAATCCTTCTTGCCCATCAATACTTCTAGCTTCAGAAAGTTTTAGTTGATAGAGTTTTTGCATTTGTGCTTGAAATGTTACAGAGTTAGTTACAGGGTATGCTAAGTCAACTGCTAATTTTGCAATTAAAACATCAGTAAACATAGCATCAAATTTTACTGTATCAGTAACTCTTGCTATATATAATATCTTAGCGGTACTTTCGTCTGTTAATAATACTCTACCTTCAGTAGATGAATTTTCAATTTTAAATTTATAATCAGCATATTCCATTTCCAAGACTCTTAAACAATAAGGATCTGTAGGTAAAGAATATTGATAAGCATAACCATAACTAGGGGTTGTAGATAATTGTGCTAATGTTGCTCTGGTTATTGCAAAATTCCATGGATGGCTTCTTAATACCGCATCTCTCGCATCTGCATAAAATCCATTGCAAAGTCTTGCTCTTTCTGTGTTATCCGTAAGAGAAGTTATAGGAGAATCTCCTAATCTTCTTAACGCATTTGAACAAATTGAAACTTCGGTAGCCATAATGTTACAAATATGCCATAAGGCGCTATATAAATCAATATATAACGCCTAATGGTCTTACAATTACCTTTAGTCTACAACATATGTTACTACTGTAGTAATATCACCAGCTGCGGCTGTTGCTGCATCTGCTGAAAAAGTAAACGCTACTCTTAAAGGAACACCAGGATCTGAAGTCAGACCTCCATCTTCCCAAACAAAGTTAGCGACTACATTTACATTTCTTGCTTCATATGCTAATTCTACACCTGCTGTATTAGCTGCTTGTAAAGTTGTTATTGCTGACGCATAACAATCTTCATCAAGTACAGCTGCTGCTGCGTAAGAAGTAGATGATCCATCTGTATCTGTAAATTTAGTCTGTCCGTTATATAAGCCGACATTTGTAGTTAATGATGGTGAACCACCACTATCTAAATCATCATTATATACAAGGATACTAACTATTTTAGCGTTTGAAGGTATTTCAGCGAACATAATAACATCATTGTTATCAATATCGCCTGTACCTGCTGCAATAGTATCTTGAAACACACGCATTTTACCATGCCCACTTCCTGCTTCCAGGAGAGTTCTAGGCGTAGTATCAAGGTTTGTTACTTCAACTGCTTTTGCTGTTGCCATATTATCCTCCTTTATTCAGTACAAGCGATCTCTACCATTTTATCTTCTTCAATGCGAGTTGCACCGATAGACATAGATAGAAATACTTGTGTTGCATAATTCTTGTCAGCTCTTTCAGATATTTTTGTATTAATATCTGCTCCGAGAGCAAGACCTAATGCGGATTTAGTAAACATTAATACTTGTCTATTGCCATTAGTATCTGTTCCCAATCTTTGTGAACGAATAAATTTACAGCCTAAATAAGTATCAATTTCTCCTTGTGCTAATGCTTTTACAGTATTGTAATCAGAGCTAGTTACTTGTGTAACATTTAACAAGTCAGAAATTTGACCTGCTGCACATATTACAAATCTTGATTCTTCAGGATCAACATCACTAGAATCAATTATTTCTTTAGCAGATAATAATTTTGCTAGTGTTAATCCAGCTGAACCATGCGCTACTTTATTTCCAGATGGTAATGAAACTGATGTACCACCAGCAACACCTCCATATGCAGTTCCAGTAGCAGCTGCTATTAAAGCATCATCCATAGCTCTACCCATAGCCCAAGCACCTGCCATAGCGTACTCAGAAGTAGGGCTAATAAGCATCCTTACTTTGTCCTCTTGGTCAATTAAGTCTGCCCAATCATAATCGTCTAATGATACTTTACGCCTAGAATGAGGTGTATCCATTCTTGGAGTATCAGAATGACGAGATGTTCTCTTTTGTGCAGCAGTAGCTCCGATTCTTTCAAAGAAATGCGCTTTACCAGTAATTGATTCTGATCTACATGCATCTCTTAACCTAGAGCCTTTTTGTTGCGCCAAATGGAACACATTACTTTTATACTGCTCTACAAAAGCAGTAGTTATTTGTACTGACATATTCCAGTCCTCTCTAAATTAATAAAATATTAGGTGTGAGATATATATATACCAATTACACCATATATTTTATATGGTTTAAATAATCGGTATTTATCCTTTCGGGAAACCTTGTTGTTTACGAAACAACCTATCGGATTTTTAATGCTATCACGGCAATTATTTAGTTGTCCATATAGGGCTAAATTAATACCTTAGTATTACATTAAAATAAAAAGGGTGTCAAGCAATAAGTTGTACTATACTTTTGCTTGACATCTTATCTTTAATACTTAACCTTTTTTGGTTTTGGTGCTTTAGTTTTCTTTTTTTTCATGCCTTTCATACTTTTTTCCTATTTACCCATACACTTTTTCATGTAATTGGCGTACCTTTTCAACAGCTTCTGCATGTTTAGGATCTGTAGCATTATGATAAGCGTGTTTTTTATCAGCATAAACAGCTTCTATTTCTGCTTTAGCATCTAATGGCGATACCGCTAAACTATTGTTTTGTGTATTTTGTGCCATATCTTCTGTTACTTCTTTTCCTAAACGAGCAAATAATTTAACAACCGCAGGATTATTCCCCGCTTCTGTGTTCATTAATTCTGCTATTTCAGGATCTCCATAAACTTGTAATGCTCTTTGTGCTGCTCTAAAATTTCTATCATAATCTAAACCCCATTCTTGTTTTAATACTGCTTCTGTTTCTTCTTTTCCAAGCGCTAGACGACTACCTTGATTATTCATATCAGCTTCAATAGATTTTAATTGAAATTCAATTAATGCGTTTGCTTGGTCATTATTTAAACCAATTTGATGCGCAACATTTTTAAACTCATTCATATTTGCTTCTGGGAAAAATTGATTATGTTCTTTTGGAATATTTAATTCATATTTGTCAGCAGATTCAGGTCTGCCTAATTTTGAATATAATTCTGCTTTTTCTTCATCAGTTTTAGGAATAGGTATTCTATTTCCCATCATCTTTTGTTGATGAATTAAAGTTTTTGCTGCTGATTCTACATCATTAATATTTTGTAATGTTGAATCATTTTTAAGTTCTTCTGGTAAGCCTGATCTCCAATCTTGATTATCACTTTCACTAGATCCAAGTACGGTACTTTCTTCAACTGGATTGTCTTGCTCTGTGGTCATATTTTCTTCAGCCATTATTATCCTCCATAAAGTTTAAGATACGAATTAATACAGATCGTTGACCTTCTCTGTATGCTGTTTCATAAGGATCATTTTTTATAAATGAACCTCTATGATAATACGCTAATTTTAAATCAGCGATTACTAATTTGCCTTCTTCAGTATCAAATGTAATTTGATATAATTTTTTAAACTCTTTTAAATCTTTTTCGAAATCATTATCCATAAATTATTGGCTCATAGCTTCTTCAACCATTTCTTCTCCACCTAATTCTTCTACAGCTCCAGCAACCATTTCTTGTACTTGTGGATCTGCCATATTAGAAGCAGCTTCGCCTTGCGTTTTCTGTATTTCACTTTGTTGTTGTTGCATAGCCATTTGTTGTTGCATTTGCTGTTGTTCGGCTCGTTGTTGTCGTATATCGTCAACCGTATCTTGACCACGCAAAATAGTTTTTGGGACACCTAATAAAGTAGCTCTTGCTCTCATAGCAACATCATGATCTATAAGATCCATAATAGATGGATCTGCTTGTGCTACACCAAAAACTAATTCATATAATCTGTCTATAGCGGTTACTTCTTCCATGCGTTGAGAACGAGCTAATGGGCCAACATATTCAATATCTATTTCTGCTTCAGTTAACATTTCTGGTCTTTCTAACAAAGCATTATTTCTTAACATAATACCAAATATTCTTTCAATTAATGGATTTAAAAATTCACTTTGAAAACGACCTAATGTTGGGCCAAGTAATCTTTGCATTAATTCATATCTTACCTGTACTTCAGTAGCTGTCATTTGTGGCCCTTCTTGAAGTTGTAATTGATCTGAATAATAGGCTTGTCGTATAGCAGTTCTTAATTGATTTTCTTTCATATCAGTTATTTGCCAATTAGAACCAATTTGCAATGGTTTAACAGCACCATCATTTCTAACAACAGAAATACCTCCAGGTGTCATTCTTACACGACCTATAACCCCATCATCTTGTACTAATAATGGAGGATCAATAGCTTTTGCCCAAGCCTTTAATCCAATTTCTACTGCTTTGTTTACCGTTTTAATATCGGGTAACGCATTATAACTTGGAGATCTGCCAAATATTTCTCCTGTTGCTTTACTCCATCTTGGTACTAAATAAGGAAATTCATTATAACCACCCACTCTTACTTTCATTTTATCTTCCATACAAACATGGCATGAATGAAATGGTAATTTTGTTGCTGATTTACCTGTTGCTCTTTCGTAATCTTCAGTTGGTTCTACAGCATGAATAAAATTAAATGTTTTATCTGGTTTTTCTTTTGCTGCTTCTAAAACTTTTTCACCAACATTATCTTCACCAAATTCTTGTACCGCTTGTCTTGCAGTTAATTTATATTTTCGATATAAAGTATCAACTTGTCCGTTAATATTTTCGGCAATAAAATATTCTTTAATATGTAGTGCGTTAAAATGAACTCCTTCTTCATTAAATCCTTTTCTACTTTCTTCTACAAATAATGCCCCTGTACCAATAGATACAAGATCTAAATATAATTCATGTACTTCTGTATTAAAATTACTTTCATTAAAAACATCATACATGCGGTTAGCAGTATCTTCTAACCATACTTGTATATCTCTTTCTTGGTTTAAATCTTGATCTCTTAATTTTAAACTAAACCAAGGGAGAGAAGGAGATGTTAATGTACCTTGTAAACTTGCTGCTAATAAAGTACATGCTGTTACTGCGGTTGAATCAAATAATACTTCGGTGCGTTTTTCACCTTTAGATCTTTGAAATGATACTTCAGCTTTTCTTGGCATTACATAATCTAATATTTCTTGCCAATGATTTTCCCAAGTTTGTCGCTGGGATTCCATTTTGCTACATCTTTTTTTTATGTAATCGTAAGTAGCCATTAATATGTAGGATTACTCCCACCTAACATAGTTTTAGAAGTTGAAGCATCTTCTTCTAATCCTTTGCCAGATGTTAAAATAGTGCCATACATACCTCTTTTTTTGCCAGAAATTAACCCTTCTTTTTCTTTTGCAAGTTTAGCTTCTGATTCAGCCAATTTAGTATCAGTTGCTACATCTGCTACTGGAGGCTGTTGCATTGGTGCTTTTCCGCCCATATTAATTACCTTTTATCCATTTACATTCTTGTTTAAGCATACCATAAACTGCGCCATCTACAAATTTACCATTTTTACAGTACCCTTGTCTAATAATACCTTCCTTGGTAAATCCTACTCCTTGTAACAATTTTTCATTTCTATGGTAATTATTTTCACATAATGCTGTCATTCTATTACATTTTGCGGTGATAAAACAATAATTAAACATAAATTTTATATATCGTCTTTGACATACTCTTGGATCGTCTAATGACAAATGTACAAAAATATTGTTACCATCATAGTCAGAAAACATTAACGCACCAAGAATATTGCTATCTTCAATAAACCCTACCAGTCTATCGCTGTCGTCTAGTTCTCTCCATATGTTTGATTTAGGTTGTAACCAAGTAAATAATTTTTGTTTCCAGGCTTCATCTGTAATAATCTTAATAGCCAAAATTATTAGCTTGTTTTTTCTTTTTGGTTGTTTCACCTAAAACTGTTTTAGCTACATTAGCTTCTTCTTCCGAAACTCTTTCCTTTATACTAAAGTATCTCCCATCCTTTTTTATTATCGCGTTCCCCAGCTCTTTTTCTCTAGCTAAAGTTTTAGAAAATGTTGGATGACTTCTTCCTTTTAATATCATGCCTGTTCTTGGATCTAAAGATGGTAAGTGATGTCTTGCTTTTGCAGGTGCATCTCTATAAAACATTTCGCGTTCTTTTAAAAGACCAAGTTCTTTAGCTGTTACATAATCATAATCATTTCCTTCTGGATTAAATCTTTCTTTTATCTCAAAACCTAATAAAGTTTTTTTATTATATTTGGCCATAATTCTTTTTCTTAGTTACTGCTCCACCTAAAACTGTTTTAGCTACATTAGCTTCATCTTCTACACCTTGCGCAGAAGTTAATATGGTTTGTTGTGTACTACCTCCAAAAGTAGCTTTTTTAGTTTCAGCGGCTACTGGAGTTTTGGTAATGTCTGCTACTGGCGCAGGTTTTGGAGTTGGCGCTATTGCTTTAGCTTTTGGCGCTATCGCTTTAATCCCTGGTAAACTCCTAATAATTCTTGTAAATCCACCCATTTAACACCTCACGCAAATACATTAAATTCTGAATCGCTGTTTAATTGTGTTGGTTCGTAATTTTTAACCCTAGCTTTTCGTAACGACATTACACAATATCTCATAGCCGAAATAACATCATCATGTTTAGGTACAATCTTGCCATCTTTTCTATGATACATACGCATTTCTTCCATTAGTTTACCTTGATTTTTAAATATCTTCAAACGCTTTGTTTGCATCCTAACTAACATTTCCATTACTCCTGCTTCTACTGAATTACCACCTGTACCTTCTTTCATACCTTGTGAGGGAGGATTGCTAAAATGTTCTCTGGTCATGTTAACGCTTTCTTGACGATATTGTTCAGTTAAACTTTTACCCGAACCTTTATCAGCTTGTCTACCATCCATAGGCCACATGACAGGAATCCACCGCCCTCTAGCATTAATCGCTGACGCATGAATCGGTACGGTTTCTTGGCTCATAGAATACGAATCATACACATAAGCAATATCACTATCTCTATCCCACGCTACCCAAACACACGCAGTTGGATGATCCCACCCAAAATCTATGGCACAAATTCTTGGCCAATGACTGGGTAAATCTATCGGCTCACATATAATTTCTTCTTCTGCTATTGGAAAAACTAAACCCGAACCTAATTGTGGAATACCTCGTTCTCGCATTTTTCTTTCGTGTGGAGGTAATGCCTGGAGTATTTGTTCTCTAATTTTTGATGTCATATGGGGTGCATCATCCCACCCTGCGGTAACCAATGCTTGGCCTTCTTTTAAGTTATTAACAAATTGTGCCACCGTTTCTGTCATTCCGCTTTCAGGCGTAAAGGTCATATACACAATACCCCCTTTGTCAGCTGTTCTGGTTAACGACTGCGAATAAATACTTTGGGGCGGTTCTTCATCTAGCCAGATCACATCTACCGCTTCTCCCATCCATTTTTCTTTACCCATTTCATAAGCCTTAAACCCAATTCGAGAATAACCTCCCGTAATATGTTTAACAATAAGTGAATTAAGTCCATTAGGCACACCAGGTTTTCTAACCGTTTCTTTTATGTCCGCTAACGGAATACTGCCAGTACCTTTAGCATGTGGATCGTCTGGTTGTCCTACCAATTCTTTTTGACAGACATCTCTGGTCGTTTCGTTAGACACTCCACCGACCCAAGCTCGAATAGGGCGGTCAAACTTACGCCCTTGCCACCAATCAGGATATTTGCCTGTAGCATGAAACGCTATTTCCATAGCACCGCAAAAAGATTTACCGACACGATTTCCCGCCATCAGTAATCTTTGGCTACTTGCATCATTATGAAATTTAAGTTGATACGGATATGGCTGATAAAATTTCATCTGGTTGGTCGCATTTCTGCGTTCTAATTCTTTGGCAATGTCGAGCGCTTGTTCTAAACTGGTTTTCATAAGGTTAATTTAGCAAGAACCACTTCCGTATGCAACTTAGAGTGCTTGTTAACATAGGTTAATAACTAAATATTCCCCTTGGCTGTGTGGAATGATCCATTTATAAACAAGAAAAAAACAATTTTGGGGGGTCGCCCTCTTTTTTATTCTTTTTTATTTCTTTTTTTTCGCGTGTGTTGCGCGTGATATTCATTATATTTTAGGCTTCTTTTTTCTGCTCTATTATCTTCTTATATCGTGCGTGATTGCTATCTTTTACTACTGATTCGCACATAGTAAGACAAGGCAAGGCCAGAGATAGTTCTTATATGAGCCTGTAAGAGCGTGAGTGTGTGTGTGATATTGCATTATTTCAGCTATCTGGCCAAATTGTTCATGGTTACTTAGTTATCTATATAGGTATTAGTATCTATTGGAGTATATCCTGTATCTTCTTATACTAGATATATCCAGCGTTTAAATATTCTAGTGTTTGATATCTTCTTCTTTATTGTCTAGATCTATCTTAATAACAGGTGTATCTATTGTAGATAACAGATGTTCTAGCTCAATTTTTAACTGTTCATCTGTTTTATTGTGTGTAACATCTTCAATTTTTGTAACACCTGAATAATTATTTCTATCTAGAACTGAATTAATAGCGCCAAGTCTTACAGATGCTGATACTTTGCTATCTTCTATTAAAGCTCTTAAAGTAGTTATTGCTAATGGCACATTATTATTCAGCAATTCTCTATTCTTTTCTTCTATTTCTAGGCTTAATTGCTTTTTAAGCTGATAGCCTTGCTGTTTAGCTGTTTTATCTGAATATCCAGCCTTGATTGCTGATCGTGTAGCGTTTCCGCCACATTGACCAGTAAAGCTCTCAATGAATAGTATTTGGCGTTCTGTAAGGTTTTTACTCATATTTCATTATATTATAAGTAAATATAAGAATATACAATTAATCCTTGCTATTAACTAAAGTTAATTATAGTATTATAGAAGTATATTAATTATATAGGAGTATTAAAAATGAGAAATAAACTAGAAAAAATTAAAAGTGAAAATGAAGTTATATCAGAATTTAAAGCTGGATTATTAAGAGCAATCCGTTATTACAAGGAAGATACTAAAAGTGCCACATATAACAAAGGATATGATTTTTATGCGACATTAAGAGAAGAAATGTATATCAGAAATGGCAATAAAATTTATAATCAATAAACAATATAGGAGTATTAAAAATGAATGAAAATAAAATAGAATTTAATATTGATTTTGGCGGATTTTATGAATCAATACACAAAAACACAATAGACGATAGAATTATTAATTTATATAATTGTACTTATGATATTGATGACATGTATTCAATAGATGATATATATGAAAAAGATAATAAATTTATGAATAATATAGATTATAAATTATTACAAAATGAATACTGTAAACAATGGTTATCACATTTTAATAGAATGTTTAATACTCATTTTGTATTTAAAAAGATTGATAGCCCAGAATATTATAATTTTGATACTGATCAAATTGAATGTGTAATAAGTAAAGGGTATGTTAATGATATTATTAATTATAAAGATTCTAATCTTGTAGATTTTATTGATGAATCTAGTAAAAGCTATGACGGTTTTAATAGTTTTTATGTAGGTTGGGATCAAGTCATTATCAATAAAGCTGTATTTATGAATTATTACACTAGATGGTTATTAAATAATGAACCGCACTGGATTGATGATGTGAATGAAAAGTTGCTTAATGAATATGAAATAAATGATATTAAGCATTATTACATTTTGGATAACTTATAGGAGTATTA
>TARA_R100000963_G_scaffold35101_1_pt1 | contig 17447 bp, 14 predicted proteins | sample TARA_R100000963 | Tara Oceans TARA_R100000963 (sample SAMEA2621010) | marine metagenome | biome: marine biome (ENVO:00000447); feature: mesopelagic zone (ENVO:00000213); material: "saline water (ENVO:00002010), including plankton (ENVO:xxxxxxxx)" | depth 700 m | reverse complement strand
ATTTATGGCTGATTCAAGTCGTAAACCAAGAAGATGGGCCTTAAACCGTGAATACAGATCTACGTACAGAGATTCTTTGATCTCTACAGAAAATATTGAATCCGGTACGTTTATTGGAATTGTTGAAAATTTTGAAACACTTGTTCCGATTTCTGTATCAACTGATCTGATGCAAGATCTTAATGCTCAAGTTGGTGACACCATTGTTTGGGATGTTCAAGGAATTCCGATTTCTAGTTATATATCAAGTACCCGTGCCGTGAATTGGCAAACTCCACAACCTAATTTCTTTGTTGTATTTCCTACGGGAGTATTAGAATCTGCTCCTCAATTTTTTGCTACAACTTTGAACACTCCAAGTAGAGAGGCTTCCTTAGACCTGCAACAAAAAATTGTACAGGCTTACCCTAATGTTTCTGCAATTGACATAGGGCAAGTACTTGAAACAGTCCGTGATTTCATTGATAAAATTACGTTCGTAATTCAGTTTATAGGTCTTTTCAGTATTATTACCGGACTTATTGTACTTGCAGGTTCGGCAGCTACAAGTAGATTCCAACGTATAAGAGAAGCAGTATTATTGAGAACACTGGGAGCAAAGAAAAATCAAGTTATTAAGATTCAGGTTATTGAATATGTATTCTTAGGAGTTATGGCTGCTCTTACCGGGCTTACTCTCTCTGTGGGTGCAAGCGCACTACTTGGTTATTTTTATTTTGATATCGACTTTGTACCGAACTTCACAATTCTGGCAATAGAATCTCTAATTCTAATAGCTTTAGTACTTATAATCGGATTATTAAATACAAGAGGTGTACATACGCGTCCACCTTTGGAAATACTGAGAGATCAAGCTGCTTAAGCTCCGTATTTAGTCTTTGGGTTAATAAATGGAACTCATAGCTATATAATGAGTTCCATGTTTAGATAACACTAACAAAACTTAAAATATGAAGACCTTATCTAGACTAAGCATTTTTGCTTTATTATTAACATTACCTTTTCTGGGTTGCGACAGCATTAGTAAAACGGCTAAAGGAACTGCGATTGGGGCAGCCGCTGGTGCATTAGCCGGAGCTGTGATTGGAAAAGCTGCTGGCAACACAACAAATGGAGCTATTATTGGAGCTGCTGTAGGTGGAGCTTCCGGTGCTGCTATTGGTAATTATATGGACAGACAGTCAAGAGAGCTTGAAGAAGATCTTGAAGGCGCAAAAGTAGAACGAATCGGCGAGGGAATAAAAATTACATTTGATTCCGGAATTCTATTCGATGTTAATTCATATCAACTTAAAGATGCCTCTAAAGAAAATATTGCGGAATTATCTGAAATACTTAAGAAGTATGAAGATACAAACATCATGTTTTCAGGGTATACAGATAACACAGGAAGTGAGGAGTACAATCAAAAGCTTTCCGAAGATCGTGCTAAAGCAGTAGCTGAATATGCTGCTTTTACAGGTGTAGATGCAGAAAGAATGACTATAATCGGTTATGGGGAATCTGATCCTATTGCTGATAACAGTACAGCGGCTGGAAGAACTCAAAACCGAAGAGTTGAAATCGGTATCTGGGCAAATGAGAAACTCAAAGAAGCTGCTGAAAAAGGCGAAATAGAGTAATTGATAAATTTTTTATCACCCATCCCTGCACATTTTTATGTGTGGGGATTTTTTTTGCTTACTTTCAGCAAAATTAAATGAATACCTATGAGTATAAAAAAGAAGCTTTCTCCTGTTAGAATAAAGAACAAGTTTTTCAGAAAAGAGATCGGGAGTGCACCTGGTACATTAACTCATATTGGTGAGAAAAAACTTGAAGATATAATCATTGAAATACATGATTACAGTAATACTCATCTTGATATAACAAAAATAGACTCCATAGAACAATGCAAACCTTATGTTAATACTGCAAATCCAACATGGATACAGGTGAAAGGTTTGCATGATATTGAGTTTTTGAAACAACTCTGGGATGAATTTGATTTCCATCCTCTTATACAGGAAGATATTTTAAACACTACTCAACGTCCAAAAATTGAAGACTATGGAGAGCAAATTTTTATGGTTTTGAAAATGCTTTACATTGAGGACAATGTTCTTCAACAAGAACAAGTTAGTATTGTTTTTACTGAAAAATTCATCTTTTCCTTTCAGGAATCAGAACGGAAAATTTTTCTTCCTATTAAAGAACGTCTTGCCATTGAAAATACCAGAATGCGTAAAGGAGGGCCTGATTATATGTCCTACGCTTTAATGGATAATATCATTGATTATTATTTTGCAGTACTTGAAGATCTAAATGAAGAAATTGAAAATATAGAAGAAGACCTTTGGTCTGGAGAAGATAGCAATGCTTTATCATCCATACATAGAATCCGCAGACAGCTTCTCCAATTCAGAAAAAGTATATGGCCACTTAGAGACAGTATAAACTCGCTCATCCGGGATGAATCCCCTTTAGTTAAAGATGAAACCAAATTGTTTCTCCGAGACGTTTCAGATCATACCATACAAATTGCTGATAGCCTTGATAATAACCGGGAAATGGTATCGAGTTTACACGATATGCATCAAACCAACATCAGTAATAAGATGAACGAGGTGATGAAGGTGTTAACTATTATCGCCACTATTTTTATACCGCTTACTTTTATAGCTGGAATTTATGGAATGAACTTTGAACATATGCCTGAATTATCCTGGCAATACAGCTATCCTATTGCTTGGTTTGTAATGATTTTAGTAACCATTGGAATGGTTATTTACTTTAAGAAAAAAAATTGGATGTAATAAAAGAGCCTTAAGTCGTTCAAACTTAAGGCTCTAACTAACTACGGAGGTATTTGGGTAAATTCTTAAAATCTAAATTTTACACCTGCTAAAATGTTCAATCTTTCTTTTTCCTTTGATATAGATTGAACAGTATTTTCAAATTCATATACTATCGAACGATCATTTCTGGTAGAATATTGCCCTGATAAATCAAATGAAATATTCTCAGCAATTGGGAAAGAAATACTACCTGAATAAACATCCTCATCAAAACTATACGTATTCTCTTTTCCTGGAAATAAAGCATATCCTGCTACTATTTTAACATGATTGCTAAATGAGTAGCCAACGTTAGCTTTAAAATTTATAACAGCATTATATGTGTTACTTATTACCTGATTTGTAGCTTGTTCATCTTCTTTGAGAATTGCTACATCACTGGGTTCTAAGCTTTCTGTATTAATTGTGAAGTCTACTTTTGTTGAACTGTAATCTATGTATTCAAGTGAGGCAGATATAGTTAAATTTCTAATTTTTTCTACTGAAGCGCCCACTTTAAATTCAGCAGGTTTTGTAATGGCATATTCAAATTCTCCTGAAAATGTTGTTTCATCACCATCTGTGAATGTATTATCGTCAAACTCTGTTCGGATGTTTGAATAAAAATTTTCAGTTACAAAAATCTTAGATGGAGCTGCAATACTGGCTCCTATATTTAAAAATGGAATTGGTTTAAAGATCACCCCTCCCCTTGCAGAAAAGCCATAGAAATCTGTGTCAATTTCATCATTCAAAGTAATTGAAAAAATATCAGTAGCAGGATCAGAGCCACTTGCAGGAACTACGTCGTCACTGTAGAAATTAGATTCATCAACTTCCTGAAAACTACGGTCATAGTGTATTGAACCTGATAATATTCCTAAAGAAATACCTGCAAATAAATTCTTCTGGAATTCCGTAGAAGCAAATAGTGAGATCTCTCCTATATTTCGCTTTCTTGTTATTTCTGCAAATTGATTTATTCCTTGAAATCCTGATGGTCTACCATCCACTCTGAATATAGATTCTATCTCATTGCTAGTACCATTTCTAAAATCTACAGCAAAAGCCTCGAAGGCAATTCCATTATAATCACTTCCGGATTGTTTAAATAGATCAGTAATAGAATTCGTTTCATTGAATGCATCTAAGAACGTCTCATCTGAATCATTTGCGATAAGATTATACCCTCCACCAACTACAAAACTTCCTCTATCAGTCGGGACTTTGTAGACCAACCCTAAATTTCCGAAGTTAGTATTCGAAAACTCTGTTTCATTTTGTGTTCCAACATAATTGTTAGTTTGATTATTACTTTGATTGAGCCAACCGATTGAATAAAAACTCATTTTCGATAACGCCATGGAAGCTGGGTTATCCAAAAAACTACCATAACCGTTAAATGTTGAAACAGAAGTTGTAGCTGCTGATGAGGCATCTCCATTTGAGTTCAAAGTACTCATTTGAATAGCCAGACTTTTATAACTAACTGGCGACTCTCCATCTTGTGCTGTTACAGTAAAAGACAGCATAATTCCACTAAGTAAGAGTATTATTCTCTTCATAATTTAAGTTTATAAATAATTAGAGTTGCGTTGCTTAGTTCCCTCTTTTCTTTTTGGAACTACTATTTGAACGCTTGCTAGATGACGTTGACCTTGATTTATTCGAACTACCTGAAGAACGTTTTACGCTAGAAGAACTTCTTGATCTACTACTCGAAGATTTAACCTGAGAAGACGATCGGGATCTTGAAACATTCCCACTTCTTTTTGAACTTGAACTGGATCTTTTTACGCTTGATGAACCACTTCTACGAGAACTGGAATTCCTTGTAACAGAACCTGAAGATCTCTTGCCCGAGTTGTTAGTTCTAACACTATTTGACCCTCTTTTTGTTGAAGAACCACTGGAACCCACTCTTGAGTTACTGTTAGTTCTTCCTCTTTTAGTTACAGTAGCAGATCTGGATCTGGTACTATTGGTGTTACTCCTTACTCTTGTTGAACTTCTTGTACGGCTAACATTTCCTGAGCTTCTTTTAGTGAGCGAAGAACCTGAATTTCTATTTGTATAACGTGTTCTCGAGTTTCTGTTATCGTATTTTTGAGTTAAGCCACTGCTTCTGGCTCCATAAGAATAGTTTCTGCTATTTCTTCTACTGTTATTGTAGTAATAATTGTTAGTATAGCCGTAATAGCTTCCGTAATGATGACTATAGCCCCAACCATAATAAAAAGGATCGTAATAGTGCCCATAGCCATAACCAAATCCTAAAAAGTAACCATCCCAACCATATCCGATAGTGAAGAACGAGGAATGTCTTGGGTAGTAATCATAATACCAGTTGTAACCAACATGATGTCTGTATGGACGGTGCCAACCATATCCTAAATTTGTATAATATCTTCCATGCTTCCAATTACTATCGTCATACCCATCATAGTATCCTTCTTCATATCCATCATCGAAACCCTCATCATATCCATCCCAATAAACGCCCTCGAAATTATTATCCTGATACCATTTTTCAGCGTCATAATCTTTGTAGTAAAGACCGGATTCTTCTGCAAGAACGTTTTCCTCTTCCAAAGTTTGAGAGGAATAACTATACGGTTTTGCGGTCTGCTCTTCATCGTCCCAGTAATAACCAGCTTCAGAGAGCTCTTCATCATTCCATGAATAATATTTCGAATTTCTATTCGAATCAGAATACCTATCTATACTACTAAACTGAGTGTAGCATCCTGTAAAGAACATCGAGATTGTAATGAGTAATGAAAGTGATAAAGTATTTGAACGTTTCATAAGTCTTCCTTTTTGGAATATTCAGGTTTCATTAAGAAAATCCACTATTCAACTCACATAAAAAATCACATGATAATGTTAGCCGGGTTTTAAATTTCTCCTCTTAACGACTTAGCTATTACTTCCGCTTTTGAATTTACATGTAGTTTCTTGTAAATATTTCGAATATGTGCTCGCACAGTATCAATAGAGATACTAAAACGATCTGCAATTAATTTATAGCTCAATCCATCAACCAGGCCGTTTACGATATCCTGCTCTCTGTCGGTTAGCATACTATCAGGATTTTTTTGAGGAGCCTGATCGTTAAAATGAGTAATTACTTTTCTGGCTATTTGTGGAGACATAGGAGCTCCACCTTTCAATAAGTTATCTATGGATTCTTTGATTTCGGGTAGTGAAGTATGCTTTAATAAATAACCGGAAGCTCCTGCTTTTAAAGAATCAAATATTTTATGAGAATCATGATATACTGTTAACATAATTATATCTATATCAGGATATTTTGATTTAATGATCTCCATTCCTTTGATCCCTGTCATACCGGGGAGCTGTATATCCATTAATAATACATCGGGGGCTTGATGCTTTTCCAGATATTCAAGCATCTCTTCAACACTGTCTTTAGCAACCGGACAATCCATGTCTTCCTGCATATCCAAATACCGCTGAATCAGGTCTCTTATCTTAATATTGTCTTCTACAATTCCTACGATTGCCATGATCTGTAATTTAATTAGTATTTAATTTTCCTGATAACAAAACAGTAAAGCCATTTTTTGTTGAAACATCAATATCTGCATTTATTCTTTTAGCTCGCATAACCATGTTACGCAAGCCATGGCCCGTTTTCTTCGCTCCTGCACCTGATGTCCCGTTATCGTGAATCTGAAATTTAAAATCTCCATTTTCTGTAGTCATTGAGATATCTACTTTATCACCATTCGAATACTTAGAAATATTATTTACAGCTTCCTTAAAAATCAGATACAGATTTTCTTTTACAGGTACTTCAAGTTTATTCTCCATTTTCAAATCTTCAAAATCATACCTAACCTGAAAATTTTTGGGTTCCAAAACATTTAGAATGTAATCTTGCATTCTGTCAGTTAGATCGCCAACAGTATCATTCCTAGCATCGATTGACCAAACTATATCATCCAGACTGGTAACAATTTTCCTACACTGTTTTCCTATTTGTTCCAAAGATTGTTTGAATTCAGGATCAATTTTACTGGCTTGAAGAAAGTCTGATTGCAATGCTACCTCTGTTAAACTTGCTCCAACATCATCGTGAAGATCACTGGCTATTCTAACTCTGATTCTTTCTATATCGACAAGTTTTCTTGTTTTATAATAATTATAAAACAGTACAATGATACCAATTACTGCCAAAATTACGACTAAAATAAACCACCATTGCATCCAAAATGGTGCGTTTATTAAAAAAGTGATTTCTGTTTTCTCATCGCTCCAAGTTCCATTGGTATTTCGTGCATGAATGGAGAAAGTATACTCACCATTCGGTAAAGATGGATACTTTACAACCCTGTTCATTGTACGTTGCCAGGTTGGATCAACTCCTTCCATTTTGTATTCATAAACAACCTGATTTGGAGCAGTGAAGTTTATTCCTGAATAAGTAATTTCTACATAATTCTGATCATAATTTAAGTTAAAGTGCTTTTTGCCCTCATGTACTCGGCCAGCCGCAACCACCTGATCAATTTTTACTTTTGGAGAAAGTGGGTTCCCTTTATAATTCTCCGGAAAAAAGTGACTCACTCCTTCAACTGTACCAAACCAAAGATGACCGTTACTGTCTTCATAAACTGCTCCAAGGTTGGTCTCATCTGAAACAAGTCCCTGTTCCTTCGTGATCAATTGAAAGGATTGTTCTTTTTCATTTGGATTGTCACTTAGAAATAATTCAGCATCAAATTTTACAACTCCATTATTTGTACCTATCCAAAAGGCTCCATCTTTACTTTGATGTATAAAATAACAAACACGGTTAGGAAGACCATCCTCTGTAGTAATGCTTTGAAATTTCAGACCGTCAAACCAAGCAATTCCTCCAAAAGTAGATGCCCATATTCGTCCAACATTATCTTTTATAACCATCATAACCGCGTTATTCGGGAGTCCTTCCTGTATAGTAAAATTCTCTACTTCTCCTTCATAATATCTGCTTACTCCACCGTAAGTTGCGATCCACATACTTCCGTCATCGCCTTCAACAGTACCTAAAATAGTATTATCAGCCAATCCTTCATCTGTAGTAATCTGATTAAACTTTTCCCCGTTATATTGAATAATTCCTTCTTCATAAGTGCTTATCCAAATCAAACCTTTAGAGTCTTCATAGACTTGTCTTACTTTCCTGTATGGAAATTCTTCTCCATCTAACACCGTAAGTTTTTCATTTTCCAGATACGCAAGACCGTTTCGCATTCCTATCCAAATCCTTCCTTTAGAATCCTTATAAACTGAAAACACTTTGTCATCTAACAGGCCTTCTTTTAAACTTACGGTTGTGAATTCACCATTTTTTAAAAGACTTAAACCTCCACCATAAGTAGCTAGCCAAGTTTCTCCGTTTTCTCCTTCAGTAATTGAGGTAACTACATCGTTAGCAAGCCCGTCTAATTCTGTGTGGTTTTCAAAATAATCACCTAAAAAGAGGTTGGCTCCTCCTCCAAAAGTTCCAAACCATAAATTACCTTCTCTATCCAAAGTAGAAGAATAGATAATGTTGTTTGACAAACCATTTTCTGAAGTAAAGTTTTTGAAAGCACCTCCCTCAAAAACACTTACGCCCCCTTCAGTACCTAACCATAATCGTTCATTACTATCGAAAACCAGTGTTTGAACACGTATATTATTTAACCCTTGTCTATCATTATACGTGATAAAATTTCCATCACTGTAATGCACCAATCCTTCTCTTGAAGCTATCCAAAGTTCATTATTTGAATCGAATAAGATATCTCTGATTCTGTTTTCAGGCAGGCCGTCATTAGTAGTAAAAGTTCTGATATTTCCGTTTTCCAGCTTGGTTAATCCACCTCTGGTAGCAAACCATAAGACACCTTCCTTGTCTTCTTTAATTCTTCTGATTCTATCGTTTTTGAATCCCTGAGAGATAGAGTACTGAAAAAGCTCTCCATTCTCATCTAAAACCCATGCTCCATCCCCATCGGTACCGAACCATATATCTCCTCTAGAGTCTTCATAAATACTGATCACTCTTTGATTCTTCAATGGTTCTAATTCTTCCACAACATAAATACTATCTTCAATCCAGTAATTCACGCCGAACTCAGTTCCAATCCAGATCTTTCCATCTGAGCTTTCAAAAAGTGAGTGAACTTTACTGCTGTTCAGTCCTTGATCTTCGAAGTAGTTCTGAATAGTGATTCCATCGAATCTATTTAAACCGTAACCGGTAGCTAACCAAAGAAATCCCTCACTATCCTGAATTATTTCATTTACTACAGATTCACTCAATCCATCTTCAATTGAGTACGTTCTGAAAGGATACAGTTGCCCGATAGCTGAATAGCTGCAAAACATTAAGATTAATAAAAGGGAAATTGTATTTTTCATGTTCTAAATGTAACGCAAAACATTGCAGAATAGTAAACGGTTTTTTAATTCTTTCTGATTTAAATGAGTTCTCAACAAAGAAAATCTTACTCTGATTTAAAAGTGACAACAGAAAAAGGATACTCAAAGAGTATTCAAGATCTTTTGAATAACACCGTACTTGGAACTCCGGGTAAGCTCAGATATAAACATACTGAGACGGAAAAAAACATTGAAAAATTATCCAACCTAAGCTTTATCCAGATAAGAAAGAGAGAGAGAGTTTTAGGTACCGCTGGGTTTATTGAAAGAAATATTACACTTAACGATACTTTTGTAAAGGCTCTCTATGTCAGATATCTTTCTGTTTACAACCCCTTTAAAAATCTAGGTAACTCAAAAACGAATATAAAACCTGATAAGAAACCTAATGCGTTAAGAAGCAGTATTGAAGAAATTTTTAATAGAGAACTTGAAAAGCCTTTTAAATCGGTCAACCAAACCGGCATATATTATGCTTATGTGGAAGCTGATAACCTATTATCCTTCAACTTGTGTAAGTCCTTTGGATTTAATCCTATCCGAATAATAAATACATTTCTATTTAGTAGATTTTTCCCGAAAGAGAAAAAAGAAATTTCAGTTGTTAAAAAAGAAAGGCATTCTGCATTTAGAGAATCTCTTAATCATTTTTACAGAGATCATAATTTTGTCTTTTCGGACTCATTGGATGATTATGGTTCATGTTTCGAATTAAAAAAGAATGAAGAAGCTATTGCCGGCATCAGAGCAATTCCTGTTCATTGGAAAATAATTGAACTACCGGGATTAAAAGGTTTTCTGATGTTAAAAATCCTTCCAAGAATCCCATTATTCAAAAAGCTGTTTAATCCTGAAGAACTCAGGTTTTTAGCCTTTGATTCTTTATGGTATAAAGAAGGGAATTCTGATAAAATTTCAGACTTAATGGAACACGCTTGTGCGCTACTTGATTACAATTTGGGGATGGTATGGCAGGATGAAGAATCATTCACAGCAAAAGAAATATTATCGAACAACAATCTTGGCTTTCTTCATAAACTAAATGGTAAGGTTTCAGCTCATTTAATGACCAGAGAAATTAATATGAGCAAGGAAAACTACTCGGCCTTAAAAAACAAGCCGGCCTTTGTTTCTGCAATTGATATGATCTGAAAATGTTATTCAAATAAGACTATTTATATAGCTCTTACACCCACCTTGAGATTCTTCCAAATACATTTGCGGAAAATAGAGTTTTATCAATTTCAGGTGCTTATCAAGCATAAAAAAGCCCCACTCAAAATTAATTGGTGAGGCTTACAAATTCTTTTAGAGTTGTTTACCCTAAATAAGCTCTAAGAGCTGCACTTCTGTTATGATGACGAAGCTTTCTGAGCGCTTTTTCTTTGATCTGACGAACACGCTCACGAGTTAGATCGAAACGTTCTCCAATCTCTTCAAGTGTTAATGAATGCTCGCGACCGATTCCAAAGTACAATCTGATCACTTCAGCTTCTCTTTTAGTCAATTTAGAAAGAACTCTTTCGATCTCCACTTTTAGAGATTCGCCCATCAATTCGAAATCCGGGTTTGGAATCTCTTCGTTTTCAAGAACATCTAAGAGTCTGTTATCCTCACCCTGTGCAAAAGGTGCATCCATAGAAAGGTGACGACCTGAGATCTTAAGTGTATCAGCTACTTCACCCACGGTCATTTCAAGACTTTCTGCAAGTTCATGAGCTGAAGGAATACGCTCATATTCTTGTTCTAATTTAGAAAGCTCTTTACCAATTTTGTTTAGAGCTCCTACACGGTTAAGTGGAAGGCGAACTATTCTTGATTGCTCAGCAAGTGCCTGAAGGATAGACTGACGAATCCACCAAACAGCGTATGAAATAAATTTAAATCCACGAGTTTCATCAAAACGCTTTGCTGCTTTTATTAATCCAAGGTTACCTTCGTTAATTAAATCTCCTAAAGATAAACCCTGATTTTGATATTGTTTTGCTACTGAAACCACAAAACGAAGGTTGGCTTTTGTTAAATCTTCGAGTGCGCGCTGGCTTCCTTTTTGAATTTCTTTTGCCAGACGTACTTCATCATCTGGTGTAATAAGTTTCTCTTTTCCAATCTCGTGAAGATAACGATCTAAGGATTCTGACTCACGAGTTGAGATTCCGGAACTTTTTGCCACGGTAAATATATTTGGTGAAAATTAGTACTAAAGCTACAAAGGGCGAGACGTGATTAATTAAGCTGAATGGTTGCAACCTTCTTTTCTAAGCTTCAAAATGTCTGCGCTCCTGATGAAAGCAATAACCAATATACGAATTTTTAAGTTCTTTAGTACTTAAAATTTAAGATCCGTGAGTATTATCACTACTAAAAACATTAGAATTTTTATACCTCTATTTCATTTCTCAATAAAACTCTTTTATTAATTAAATGAACAAATATCAGCCTAAAAATTATGTGGTGTTCCTTTAAATTATTTAGATCCACTTTTACATTAATCGTTTGTGGATTTCTTCTTTCATGTTTTACAAACTCAATTAAAGCTCAACAAACGTTAGAATATCCAACTCTTGGAATAACAGTAAATGTGCCTATTGGATTTGAATATGAAGAAAATGAAGAGGGGTTAGTACTCTATACTAACAAGTATCCCGATACTTATTTTATTCTGACTCAACATGAATACAATCATATCGCTGAAATAGAATCTATTGCAAACGTGCCTTATGAAGAACCCGAAATTGGATTAAAGCTATCTAAAAGTGGAGATATTGAACGTATAGATGATAATGCCATAGGCGCTCACTTTAAAGGTACATTAGGGAATAGTGATGCTTCGGCTTTCATACTTGCAAGATTAAATCCCTTTGGGGACGGAGTTTCAGTTATTGGTTTGACTATTAATGGTAATTTGAATCCCGAAGTTCTGCGTAGCAATGTAATTGATATTAATAATGGAATAAAGCTAGACGAGATTTCAATGAGTGCAGAAATCATTGAGTGGATTGAAAAACTAAAAAATACAAGACTTGAATACAGAACCAGTTATTCTTCTAATTCATATTCCAGTGGGGGAATTAGTGGTTACTCCAGTTCCTCTGAGGCTATTGAACTTTGCAAAGATGGCTACTTTAATTATTCTGGATCTTCAAGCACCAGTATGAGTTCAGGCAGTTTAGGAGTTTTGGGAAACAGTAACTCATCAAAAAAAGGTAATGGAGAATGGAAAATAGAAGAAAACGGAGCTCAAGAACCGATATTAATTCTCAATTATTATAACGGTTCAACAGAACAATACTCGATGTATTATAAAAAGGGGTATTTGTATCTAAACGATTACAAGTATACTATTGGGAGAGGTTCAGAATATGGACCTTCTTGTTTTTGACTGCTTTAGAAGTTGAATTGAAAATTAGCAGTTACCCCTCGTTCTCCAAATTCATTTATATAATTAACACTTACTACAGGAATAGAGTTTGACAAATTCCTTGCTCTTGTAAAAGCATTAATACCACTTAATAAACGGTTTGCTACCATCAACGTTAAGAGTGTTGGAAGTTGATTTTCAGAATTAGCTATACGATCTCTGGTATCACGAAATTCGAATCTGTCATTATCAGATTCCCAATTCCATCTATTTTCTGGAGTATCGGGAAGAATATTTTGCCATCTGCGGGTTCTAAGTTGAAAATCATTGTACTCTGCAAGGTTATCAAAATTTGCTACAGCCAACTCAAACTCACGGTTTCTATTTGCTAAAGAAACTCCGGCTTTAGATCTTGCTAAAATACTCAGATTACCTTCTAACCGGTTTGCTCTTGCATTTAATCCAAAATAACCTGCCATTAACGCAATTTCTGAACCTAAATGAATTTTTCCTCTGCTCCAATTTTCGTTATCTACATATTGATGACCGAGACCTGGAACAACAAAAGAGAGAAGTAAGGCCGTTTTAGGATTAGGCATTTCTTCCAAAGCAACAACTTTATTCGGTTGATCAAATTCAATTCCTTGAGCGAAACTTTTTTCAATAACCATTAACCAACAAGGAATAATCAATAGCCATTTTAAATATCTATTAAATCCGAATTTATTCTGTGTATTCAACATTGATTATTGATTGTTGGAAATTGGATATTACCTGTTCTACTTCTTCCGTTCTCTGCCCCAATGTCGGAAAATAGAAACGCTAAATCCAATCATCAGCAAAAAAGTACCCAGCCAAACAACGGAAATGAAAGGCTTTTGTTCTGCTACAACTAAGATCCATTCGCTTTCATATTCTTCATCTAATCCCGTAATAGTAAGATCTATTTCACCACTTTCAGGATATACTTTTGAGAAGCTAAATGTAAGATCATGGCCCGGTAATTCCACCGGTGGAGCAAATACAAAAGTTTTGCCTTCTTCGTCGTTGTACAATGCGAACAACGGCTCAATCAAGTATTGCTGACTACTTGCCAAATGTGTTAACTGAATCTGAGCCCGCACGCCAATATTTGTATTAGGAGGCAGCTTAGTTGTGTCTTCCATTGCATAGTTAATGAAATTCATTTCAAAACCGCCTACGGTAATGATCTCTCCTTTTTCAAACTGTATGGTTTGTGTTTCAGGAGTGTTACTATCCATACCATCTACAGGATCAACGTTTGCACGGCGGGCAATCATATCGTTGCGTTGCTTAATGAAAGAACTACCCGCTACATATAAATAAATATCACTTATTAATCCGGAACGAACATCGGGATCAACCGACCACTGAACATTATCTTGTGTAGAAGTAGCCAGCATCGGATACACTTCAGGGTACATATAAAATGGATCTCCACTTCCTAATGGTAATGGCTCAAAAAGAAGTTTGTAGGTTTGCTGACCAGGGCGATTTTGATCTGACAGATCGAAGCCTGTATAAGTTACTATGTATTCATCATTAACAATTTTCGGTTCTTCAAGTTTCAACTCCAAAAATAGTACAGGTTCAGTGACCGTGAATTCCATTTCATCTTTGATCACGCCTTGCTTTACTTGTTCGTTATAGTTGCTGATTCTTTCGTCCAGCATTGGCTTGTTATAAACTGAAGAAGCCAAAATTCCAATCAATAAAATCCCAAAACCAACATGAGTTACTGAGCCACCGATCAACTTTGGTTTTTTTACACACAGCTGAACAATTACGAAGGTATTTCCAACAACTGCAAAGAAAGCAGTAAACATATATAAAATGTAGTATGGATCTCTAACCTCGCCCAAAAACACAGCTGCAATTGTTAGTGCTGAAGTAATTAACAGTGGGTTAATTAGTGCTGATGCTAAGGTCTCAAAAGAATATTTTTTCCAGAATAGATATTGGCCCAACACTGTAAATACTGCCATCAACATAGCAATTGGCATACTCCACTGGTTGTAGAAACTTATCTCCGGCGGTGTTGGGTTTTCATTGAATAACAATCCTATAATAGGAGAGCTTGTTCCTAAAATGATCACCATCCCCAGTATGAACAACAGGATTGCTCCTGTAAATGTCATGAACTCACGAGACAAGATCTGAGATTCTTTTTCCTGAGAAGGAAGTTCCTTATATCTCCACAGAAACATTCCTAAGCCAAGTCCTGTTATTACAATCATAAAGATGAGTAACTGATTGTATAACCCAAGATCCACGAAGCTGTGAACTGAAGAGTCTGCTAATATCCCTGATCTTGTTAAGAATGTTTCATATACAATAGCTACATAAGCGAGTAATGCAAAAATAAGGGATGACTTCTGAGCAACTGAGCTTTTTCGCTGAATGATCATTGTATGAATTCCAGCCGTTCCAATCAGCCATGGAACTAATGAGGCATTTTCAACGGGATCCCAAGCCCAGAAACCTCCGAATGAAAGTGTAACATATGCCCAATATCCACCAAGGAATATCGCTGTTAGCAAAGCTACGTTTGAGCTTAATGTCCATGGTAAAGCAGGACCAACCCATTCATTATATTTTCTTTTCCATAATGCCGCCATCGCAAAACAGTATGGAATGGTCATCATAGCAAACCCTACAAATAAAAGAGGTGGATGGATCATCATCCAGGGACTTTTAAGAAGATCATTCAACCCACTCCCATCGGGTGGAGAAAAATCCGGATTGTTTTGAACTACCGGAATATTCGGAAATTGTTCAGCAAATGTCCTGAACGGAGAAGCTCCGATCGTAAGGTCTCCAAACTGCCACCCAACGATCATGGATATCAAGAACAATTGAGTTAGTGTCAGGAAAAACATTACCGGAGCGCGATATGGAGCTCGAGTCCAGCGAATCAAACCCAATCCAAATAACCAGGAAAAAAATATCCACAGCATAAAACTGCCTTCTTGCCCACCATAAAAAGCAGACCAGATGTACTTAGCAGAAAGATCTAAGCTGGTATAATTATAAACGTAATAGTATTTGAATTGATGAGTGAACAGCAAATAAACGAGCAAAGCCGATGCTGCGATCATAAATAAGCCTTGAAAACCAAAAAGCCAATTACCTATTTTTAGCTTTTGCTCATTTTCCTGAGAAGCGCTTTTGAAATAATAAAAAAGTGAACCCAACCCTGAAGCAAATGCCAGAGTTATTAAAAGTTTACCAACAATTCCAATCATGATCAGCTCTGTGACGCTTTTTCGAATTCAGGAGTGTCGTTGTATTTTGACGGGCATTTCATCAGCATTTCATTGGCATAAAAAGTCTCGCCTCTCATTTCCCCAATTACTACTAATCGATCTGCTTGCTCAAAGTTGTTTGGCTTAGGTTTTGAGTAAACCACCCTTTTGCTGTTTCCCTGATCATCTTTCATATAGAAGGAGAATATCTTCGTTTCCATGGAAAAACCATACTCTTTTGAATCATCCAAAACTCCGGCCACATGAGCGGTCTTCATTTCGGATGCTTTTTCAAAATTGGTGTAAGTGCTGATGCTCTCCCCAAAATTATACATCAAAAGAGAAGTAAATCCGATTATAGCGATGATTCCGATTACTAGTTTAGGCTTCATGATCGTCGGTGGTATTTATTTTTGATTCAAGCTTGCTCACATTTCTATCCACTTTAATGAGGAAGAACAGCAGTACAAACCAAATAATCAGAGTAACTCCAAGTACTACAAAAATGAGATCGTTTGAATACATAAATTGAATGAATACGTTTGATTGCTCTATTTCTTCAGCTCCGCTCCACTTATTTCCATACGTAGAAGTCAGGGTATCAACGGTAGCTTGAGGTGCATCTTGTATGCGAATGTTCATTTGCTAAAATTACGAATTTTCTGAGTGATATTGTACCGTTTTATATCTATGAACTACATCGTAGATCCAAAAGGCAAGTGCGATAAATCCTATGAATGCAGGATATAAAATATACCGTAATTCAGGAGCTGTTATTTCACTGAAAGCAGGATTTCCATCTGCTCCCGGATGCAGGCTTTCTAATTGTCTGGGAACGATATAGAGTAAAAAAGGAATGGTTGTTACCGCAAAAATATTGTATACCGCGGATAATTTAGCTCTCTTTTCCTCATCATCAAATGCAGAACGTAGTACGAAATATGCGTAGTAGATCATAACTGCCAATGCAGCTAAATTCATTTTTGGTTCTGCGAATGTCCACCAGGTTCCCCATGTAAAACGAGCCCAAAGAGAACCGGTAAGTAAACCACATATACCGAATAGGACTCCTACTTTAGCTGCTGATTCCGCTTTTATATCAAAACTGATAGTAGGTGAATTCAAATACCTTACGCTATAATAAACACTTATTGCAAACATGGAAAACATCGCCATCCACATGGGTACGTGGAAGAATATATTTCTGGCTGTTTGTTCCAAAATGGCAATCTTTGGAATATTGATTAAAATCCCGCTTGCAACGACAACTGTCATTCCTCCGGCTACAATGTATTTCCAGATCTTCAAGATGAGTGCTCTTTTCTGATTATTTTTTTTGAAGTTTAAATATACGAAGAAGCTGACTTTATTGAGGAATTTTTACCAATGTTTTCGAATAAAGAAAAGCTAATAGCAGTTAGCTGATAGCTATTAGCTTTTTTCTTTATTCGATACTTACATGTTCTTCTTTTGGGATGTGATTGATCCAGATATCATTAGATTGGATGCACGTTATTTTAAATCCGAACACATTCCCGGGCGTGAACGCCCTTCTAGCTTACATTC
>TARA_R100000963_G_scaffold34971_1_pt1 | contig 17573 bp, 24 predicted proteins | sample TARA_R100000963 | Tara Oceans TARA_R100000963 (sample SAMEA2621010) | marine metagenome | biome: marine biome (ENVO:00000447); feature: mesopelagic zone (ENVO:00000213); material: "saline water (ENVO:00002010), including plankton (ENVO:xxxxxxxx)" | depth 700 m | reverse complement strand
ACCCAATGGTATGCATTCAGTTGCCGGGCGGGAGGGTGTTCATGAAATACTTCCTCTCATTCCCGACCCTCATAATCGCGATGCTGCTCTATGTGGCGCTTGGCGCCGGGGGCTCGCTCGATCGCGATTTCTTCGGCTGGACCGTCCCTTCTGGTGACGTGACCACCGGCTCGGCCAGCGAGTTCATCATCCTGGTGGCCATCCCGCTGTTCGTCATCGAGACATGGAAATCAACCAGCATCGGAGCGCTTGGTCTGATTGACCACATACTCAGCATGGCGCTCGGCGTCATTGCGCTGATTGCGTACATGACCGCGCCTGCGTTTGGCACCATCACCTTCCTGATCCTGACGGCCATGCAGTTTGCGGACGTGGCCGCCGGCGTAATCGTATCCATCCGCGCAGCCCGCCGAGATTTCGGCATCGAAGCCTAGAGGAATATCCACATGGAACAAAAAGACCTGAACCATTACGCCCGAGAACTGGGCCTGAAGAAAGTCGCAGAAGATGCGGCGTTCAAGACGCTGGAGGTGTCAAAGGCTGCGGCTGATGATGCCCGAGACGCCCGCATTCGCGCCGAGGAGGAGCTGGACATGGCCACGGCTCGCGTGAAGGACGGCCTGCCAGCCGATCTGGATGTGAACCCAACAGACGACGCAGCCGAGATCGAAGCCATCCTGAATGACGATGAGCCGTTTGAGGGCATTGCTGCGGAAGCAGAGGCGCAGCACTCAAATCCGTTCTTGTCCAATTTTACCGACGCCTGACGTCCCCTGGCGTTCGGTAAACCCCCAGCCAGCAGACCGCCCCCGCTGGCTGGGGACCTTCACGGGGCTGGGAGTGGGAAGATGACAGTAATTCAGATGGCCGTAGCGGCTGACGCGATCCTGAAGCAGATATGCGAGTCTGCCGGGCTTCACCCCGAGGATCTGAAAGGGCGCTCACAAGAGCCGACCGTTCAATACTGGCGCCGTCGCGCCTATCTCGAAATCATCGAACGCAAGAACTGGTCAGCCCGGCGCACTGCGCACTTCATGGGCAAGCGCAACCACATGCAGGTGACCCGTGCCCTTCCGCTGGCAAGGCGGGAGCGGGACAATGAGCGCAAGGCCCGCACTGATCCGCAATTCATCCATGAGCTGGAGGCGCAAATCCGGCGCTTGTCTGGAACAAACCTCGCTCTCGAAGTCCAGCATTCACTGAACATACCACTCTGGCAGGCTATATTCCTGAGTATTCTGATGGAGACCTATCCGCGTGTTTGCGCCGTATCCGATGCCTGTGAACTCTATGACGAAGCCAGTGAGCGCCTGTCCTATGGCACAAGCGGCGGCGTCAGCGATGACCAGGCCCGTTTGTTTTCCTCTCGCATCAACCGGCACTTCCCCTCGATCGGTCTCCCCAAGCCTGTCATCCTCGCCAATCGCGCGCTTGTCCTGTCGGATGATATTGCGCCGTGGCTTCACAACAAGTTTGGCAAGCCCGTCTCCCTGCCATCTGCACAAAGGATGACCGGATAATGAAACACTCCCGCCTCCTCCTTTCTCGCGACCATGCCGGGTCGGTTGAGCAAATGGGTGTCCTGCCATCCTCCGAAGGTCAAATCCGTAGGGGCGCGGAGCATCGGTGCATATGGACGGTCAAGGACACCAACCCGGCAATTTTCACGAGGTTCCCATGCTCCACCTGAACAACCTCCCCACTGAGCCCCACCCGGAAATCATCAACCGCACGGTCTCTGCCTGCCATCCTCCGCTCGGCTCCCATAACCGTGTTGTCGAGCGCTTCGGCAATTTCGTGAGGGACTACATCCGCGACCTCTACCACCGCGCCTTCATCCAGATCCGAGACATCGACCTTGAAGCCGCAACCTATGAGCACGCAGAGAGCGATACCTCTGACCCGCCATTCCCGAACGGTTATCCCGTCATCGCTATAAGCTTCAACCACTGCACCGTCGCCGTTGTCGGGCTCACCTTCAACGGAAATCAGTGCGCCATGAAGCGCGCCCGCACCAAAGGCTCAAAACTGCTGATAGGGGAGCTGAATTGATCATCCCTCATATCCTCACTGCATTCGCATTCAACCAGGCCCTTACCATACTGGCCCTGCCGATCGTCGCTGTTCTTGCCGCAAGGAGTAGATGGGATGGCTGAACCTCAGTTCTCCCCCCTCTGGGCAATCATCGGACCCAAGGGCGAAATCTTCCTCGACACGATAGCCGGAAGACGAAAGGACGCCATTGGCCTGCACGTCACACGAGACAACAGGACAGAGTTCAATCCGCCCCTCGATGAACTCAAGAAGCTATGGACCCCCGAACAGCAACGCGGATGCTCCGCACGCAAGATACAGTTGAAGGTGCTGTGATGGCTGACATACTCAAAGCGCTCGATGAAGCGGACATTCCTGCTGAAGACCGCTTCGGCACAGTCCGCGTCACCCCGAAGGTCTATAACAGCCTTGCCGAACTCATGGGATGGCCAAAGGTCCGCAGACACTATCGAGACGAACTCAAGGACTACATGGAGGCAAAGCGTGGCTGACCTCTCAGACCAGCACAAGAAATTCGGCCGCCTGATTGTCGTAGACGGCATGAACCAGGGCGACGCCTACATTGCTGCTGGCTACAAGGCGAAGGATGCGGCAGTTGCGGGCGCAGCAGCAACGCGCCTGTTAAAGAATGTTAAGCTGCAGCGATACATGGACGATCTTCGCACCGAAGTGCGCAAGGAAGCCGTTCTCGACGCCGCACACTTCGCCAAAAGACTTGAGCGTATCGCGGCAGCCGCAGAAAAAACGCTCTTCTACGAGCCTCCTGAGGGCGATGAGGGGCAAGAGGGCTCTGGTGTCATCTCCGTTACGCCAAAAGAGGCGGCGGAAATCGCCCGTTCTTGTTCGATGGACGCGGCCAGACTTCTTGGTGAACTGGTCCAGAAGTCAGAAACGACGGTCATCACCCACGAGGAACGCCTCGCCGCTGCACGGGAGAGGGTGAATGCCGCTCGACAGCGCCCAACAATTAACTGACGACGAGTATGACGCCATCCTGATGGATGATGAGCTGTACTTCGAGTCGTGCCTCATGATCCGGACGAAAAGCGATGGGCTTCAGCCGCTCAAGCTCAACTCGTCCCAACGGTATGCGCATGAGCGTATCGAGGAGCAGCTTCGGGAGACGGGGCGTGTTCGCTGTCTGGTCCTGAAGGGGCGTCAGCAGGGCATCTCTACATATGTCGGTGGGCGCTACTACCGGAAGGTGTCAACATCCAACGGTGTGCTGGCCTACATCGTGACCCATGAGGACGCGGCAACTCAGAACCTTTTCGGCATGACTCGCCGCTATCACGAGAACAACCTGCCCGACTTCAAGCCGGAAACCGGCATCGCAAACGCGAACGAGCTGAAGTTCTCCAAACTGGACAGCGGGTACAAGATCGCCACAGCAGGCGCACGCACGGCTGGCCGATCGTCCACGATCCAGTTTCTTCATGCATCCGAGTTCGATTTCTGGCCAGATTCCAGCGCGGCTGAGGTGTGGAAAGGTCTGGCCGAGGCTGTACCTGATGAGGATGGCACGGAAGTCATCATTGAAAGCACTGCCGACAAACCAGGCGGGCGCTTTCATCGGGCGTGGAAGGCAGCCAAGCGCGGTGAATCGGGCTACATGGCGTTGTTCATCCCGTGGTTCCTGCATGAGGAATACCGCAAGGAACCGACCAAAGGCTGGGTTCCTCCGCTATCCTTCGAGGAATACATGGTCCTGCATGGTCTCGACATGGATCAGATCTATTGGGCGTGGGACAAGAACCGCGCAATGGCCATGCTGGAAGGGCTTGGGTCCGATGAGTTCTGTCTTGGCTTCAAGCGAGAATATCCAGCCACCGACGATGAGGCATTCGAGGAGGCAGGTGATGAGCTAACGCGCGCTATCCCAATGGCGTGGATCAAGGCTGCGCAGGCCCGATGGATCGCGAACCGGAGTGTGCCCAAGGGTCCGATGACTGGCCTGGGGGTTGATGTTGCGCAGGGCGGGCCAGATAAAACGGTCGCTACACCGTGCCACGGCATTCGTCTGGAGTATCCTGTTGAGCTTCCCGGCTCCTTGACGACTGACGGTCCGTCTGTCGCAGGCATGGTTGTTTCTGTGGTGCGCGACAATGCAACAATTGGCATTGATCTTGGTGGCGGCTGGGGCGGTGATGCGCACACCCACCTCAAGAAGCATCTCGATATGCCTGTTGCCGGCATCAACCCTGCTGCTGGGGCGCCGGGCAAGTCCAAGCATGGTGGGTATGAGTTCAAGAACATGCGGGCCTATCTCTTCTGGCATTTCCGCGAGTCCCTGAACCCGATCACGGGCGACAATATGGAAATACCGCCCGATGATGAATTGGCGGAAGACCTTGCCGCTGCGACTTTCGAGATTACCCGGCAAGGCGTCCTGATCGAGAAGAAGGAGGATATCAAGAAGCGTCTCGGCAGATCTCCGGACAAGGGCGATTCAGCACTGCTCGCATGGTACGCGGCAGAGCCGTCAGTTCGCCAGCGGGTACGCGATGAGCAGAAGAAGGCGGGGCATTCACCCCCGGTATCTCTCCCGGCCCGTAAGGTGAATGGCAGGAGGTAACCTGCCCCATGTCGTTCATGAAGCCCAAGGTGGTCGCATCGCCACCGCCCCCACCACCACCGCCCCCTACGCCGATTCCTGACGAGACGGACCCTGATGTGCGGGAGGCAGAAATCGAACTGCTGCGCAAGAACAAGAAGAAAAAGGGCCGGTCATCCACATTGCTGGATGGCGCGCTTGGCTCTGGTGATTACGGGCCTGTGCAGGCACAGAAGGCGACGGTGCTTGGATGAGCAGGTATTTCACGAAATCCGCAGTGATTGTCACGCCCGACCCGAGCGACTCCGGCCGCCCGATGGATGTCTATGACGATACTCGATCCATGACGGTGCATGAGGATGAACTGGAAACATGGACCGGCCTGCTGGATGCAAAGGGGCGGGAAATCCACCGCTCTGAGCGTGTCGCAATCGGATTCAGGCTGGACAAGGCGTAATGGCATATACCGCGACAGTCGACGCGCCAAACGAGGAGCGCCCGGTTTCCATATCGGGCCTCAAGGCGCGTGTGGACGCATCCAAGAAGCAGCATGAGCGCGCCTTCGGACGGCAGAAGATATACCTCAATCTCTGGCAGACCCAGGCTGAACTGTTCTATCCCGAGCGCGCTGACTTCATTTCCAACTTCTCCGACGCACAAGAGCGCTATGAAGGCGTGCATTCGTCTGTTCCGTCGATGATGCGCCGTGACATGGCCCGCAATCTCGGTGCAATGGTTCGCCCCCGTGGCAAGGACTGGTTCCGATTGACCGGCGGCATGGGCTCCAAGCTGGACCATGAAAGCAAGACATGGTGCGAGGATGCCACCCAGACGCAGCGCAAGATCCTCTATGAGCGCAAGGCCCGGTTCACGTCTGCAATGGCTGAATCCGATGATGACTATGTGACCTTTGGCAACGCGGTCATCGTGCACGGCCAGCGCGCTGATGCGTCCGGCCTGATGTTCCACTGTATGCACCTGCGAGACAGCGCATGGAGCCGCAATGCCGATGGTGAGATCGATGTCCTGCACCTGAAGCGCAAATGGACGCTTCGCCAGGTTGTCGCCAAGTTCGGCAAGGACGCGCTGCCCAAGGAGTGGCTGGACCTCTGGAACCAGGACAAGTACGAAGAAGAGGTGATGCTGCACACCAGCGTTCGCCCTGTCGATGACGCCAGCTACACCGCTAATGAGCGCCTGCCCAAGTTCGCAACATTCTGCCAGCTCTGGTGGGCGGCGGATTGCTCCAAGGACTATGAGTTGGGCGAGAGTTTCCTGTATTCCAAGCCGTTCCTTGTCCGCGAATGGATGAGCGTTTCAGGCGAACAATATGCCCGCTCACCCTGCACATCTGTTGCGCTGGCTGATGGCCGTACGCTCAATGTGGCAGAGGAAGCCCTGCTGACCTCGATCGAGGATGCTGTCCGTCCGGCCAAGTACACGCGCCCTGGTGTCATCCAGTCTGAACTGGACCTTCGGGCGAACACGGTTGTCTACATCGATGACGAATATGATGAGCGCATGGGCGCTCCGATCGGCATGGTTCCACAAGGCGACCCGCGTTATGCGATGGACTTCACCGAACGCATGGCCGAGCGGCTGGGGATGGAGTTTTTCCAGAACATCCTGAAGCTGCCGGAACAGGGCGACATGACCGCCTATGAGGTGGCTGAGCGGATCGAGATCTATGTCCGGGAAGCTGCGCCGTTGTTCGAGCCGATGGAGGCAGAGAATGCCGACCTGATGGATTCGGTATTCGAGCGGGCCATGATGAAGGGCGCTTTCGGGCGTATCCTGCCAAGCGGCATGATCGAGGGCCTGCCTGAAGGACTGAAAGGCAAGGATACCGAGTTCGAGTTCGAGACGCCTTTGTCGGAGGCCCTGCGAAAGCAACGTGCCATGCAGTATGATGCGGCTCTGGGCACGATCGGCAACCTGATAGCGCTCCAGCATCCGAAGGCGATGGCGGCTGTGGACAATTTCGACCTCGACAAGATGACCCGCGAGGGCGTTGAGGGCAAGATGCCGGTCGGCTGGCTGAAGTCTGAAGAGGATCGTGACAAGGAACGCGCAGCAAACCAGCAAGCCATGCAGCAGGCACAAGCCAAGGAAGAGGCGATGGCCACGGCAGAGATCGCATCGAAGGCCAATCCTGAGAATGTGAAGATGGCTGCCCGCGCAATGGATGGAGAGACCATTGCCTGATGATCGCAAGGTCGCGCGGATCGACGAAATCCCCAAGCTGGATGAGCGTGCACAGCTGGCTGTGAAGGCCTTCCTCCGAAAGCAGGCGGATTCTGCACAGCAAGGCATCGTGGCCAATGTCATCCTCGGATACCTGAGCGGCATGACGACAGCGCAAAAGGCAGACCTCACCGAGCGCGAAGCAGGGTTCCTGAGCGGGCGCCAATGGGTGGGCCTTGCCCTTGCGGATATTGGGAAACTGAGCCTGTACCAGGTCGAAGTCGATGAGGGCTAGGGCGGTACACTCTGGATATACAGGGCCTGCGTAGAGTGACACTCAGAGAGCAAGAAGAGGCCCTGAATGTCTTTAGAAGCACCCGTCGTTGATCCAGCCGCTGACCCAGCCCCAGCCGCACCTGTGGCCGATCCGGTAACGCCAGCCCCTGTTGCTGCTGACCCTGCGGCACCGCCTGCCGATCCAGCTGCGCCAGCTGATCCCGCTCCGGTCGAAGACTGGCGCAAGCCGTTTGCAACAGATGCTGACGGCAATGTTGACGAGAAACAGCTCGCAGAACTGAACCGCCTGTTCGCAGCCCCTTCCGATTTTGCCAAAACGTTCCGCGACAACCAGACCGCCCTGCGCAACAAGCAGGAAGGCATGGTCAAGCTGCCCGGCGCTGATGCGACCGAGGAAGACCTTGCGGCTTTCAACAAATCCCTTGGCGTCCCTGAGAAGCCGGACGGCTACAAGAACCTGATTGCCCCGCCTGAAGGGCTGGAGCTGGGTGAGGCTGACAAGCAATTTCTCGACGGGCTGACCGCCAAGCTGCACGAGAAGGGCGGATTCCTCGCCACAGAGGAAGGCCAGAACGCGGCCCGTCAATTCTACTATGACATGTACGAGGAGCAGGCGGCCCAGATGGCTGCTGCTGCGGTCCTCACCAAGCAGACCACAGAGAAGAACCTCAAGGCCGATTGGGGCGCAGAGTTCAAGATCAACAACGCTTATGCGAAAGAGGCAATCCGGGCACATGCGCCTGTCGAGAGCGCCCGCGAATTGCTGGACATCCCGCTCGCTGACGGCAGCAAGCTGGGCGACCAGGAAGTGTTTGTCCGGTTCTGCGCCAATGCTGGCCGAGCCACGACTGAGGACACTGGATTTCTGCAGGACATCATCAGTGGCGAGAGCCTTTCGGTCAGCGCTGCTGAGGACCGACTCAAAACCCTACAAGCCTATCGCGACACAGATCCGAAGAAGTACGCGGAAGTGTCAGCGCCCGGCGGGGAAATCCAGCGCCTCAAGGCGCAGATTGAACGATCTTCCGGGCGGTAACGCTCGGTTCGGCCAGACTGCTGCTCTGATGGCGATGGGCAGTTAGCGAGGCCAGCGGCTTATCCGGTTTCCCGGACCCGCGCTCAAACATGGATGTCCTGTGGACCCCGGCAGCGGGCCTATCCGCAGGAACTCCGACATCGCCTCCCAACCACCCCAAACATGGGAACGATGAATCATGTCTGTAAATACGGTTTCTGCGCTTGAGCGCAGTATGTACAACGACGAGTTCCGTACCGACTTCGAGCGCGAGAAATCCCTGCTCATGAAGGCGGTTCGGTCTGATGGCCTGATGAAGGCCGGCACAATCTACTGGGATGTCACGGGCCTGACCGATGAATCGGCAGAACGTGGCCGTGATGGCTCCATTCCAGTGTCGAACCTCGCTGATAGCCAGGTTTCCGATACGCCGAAAGAGTTCTTCAAGAAGTATCGTATCGATGATTTCGATGCCTTCAAGACGAACCCGAACTACCGCGCACAGCAGTACCGCAAGGTCATTGCTGCGAGCTACCGCAAGATCGACAATCGGATCATCTCGATTCTCGACACGTCCACCAATGTGCAGAACTCCGGTTCTGCTATCGACTTCGGCGCCTTTGGCCCGCTGTTGACGTGGACTGCCGCACTCTGGTCGAACGACGTGCCGAATGATGGTCGCGTCTGGGCCGCTGTCACGCCGAATGCGCTCGCTCAGATGATGACCATCAGCGAGTTCAAGAATGCCGACTTCGTGAACACGAAGAAGGTTGAGGCTGGCTCCAACGGCTACGGAGAGAACGGTTACTGGAACTGGCTGGGCGTGAAATGGTTCATGCACACTGGCCTGACCGGTATCGGCACATCCACGGCTGATTGCTGGATGTGGCACGAAGATGCGGTTGCGCATCAGGTTGCCGGTGAGCCTGAAGTCCACATGTACTATTACGAGCCAGAAGATCGCTGGGAAGTCTGGGGCAAAGTCCGCTCCGCCCGTGCGCTCCCGCTGCCTCGTGGTGTGCAGGGCGCTGTTCACGACGATACCGCAACCATCGCATAAGGGATTTGAAACATGGCTTATAATTCTGACTATCTGACTCTCGCCGTGCCAAAGCTCGGCCCGCTGGGCACCAATATCTGGGTGTACCACGGGATTGATGCGACGGGCACGGTCGACACGGCAGGTCACTTCACGGACGGTGCTGCGCGCGGCATGGAGCCGGGCGATCTGGTCTTTGCGGTTGTCTGGACCACGGCTGTTCCGACCACGACTGCTGCGAAGCTTGCTGCTGCTCCGGCAGATGCCAGCCTCTACGTTGTGATCGATGTGGACGGCGATGCGGCGACTGTCTCGACCGAGACGGCGCTCTCTGTGGCCGCTACGGCCTAAGAGGGGTTCACCCGCTATCTACAGGGAAGGGGCTAGTGTTCTCGCAACGCTGGCCCCTTTGCCTATGGAGCAAACATGACTGCATATCTCGAAAGCAAGAACCTTCACGTCGAATACACGGGCGCGCACCGCAGCACCTACCTCGCGCGCATCCCACAAGATCACACGGCCGATGATGTCCTGGCGCCTGAGTATTTCGGCAAGCTGATGGCATCCAAGACGCTGACAGCAGGCGACCGGATCCTGATCGAGTGGCAGGACTTCTCCAAGTTTGGCGAGCTGGTTGTGCTGGGACAGGTCAACTCCATCAACCACCTGATCACGTCCGCCATTGTGCCGATCAAGGAGCGCGCTGCTCCGAACATCCCGGCCAAGTGGGAAATCAAATGGATCGGCGGGGCTGAACTCCACGGTATCTTCTATGAAGATGCACTGAAGGAAGCCGGGTTTGTCACGCAGGAACTGGCAGCCATTCGCATTCACACGCTGGTTGCTATGGATGTTGAGAAGGCCGCTGTCCGCGCCGCAACCGGTCAGGCCAAGCCCGCCCCAAAAGCCCCCTCCAAGCCGTCCACCAAGAAGGATGAGAAAGAGGCAGCCTGATGCCCACCAAGGCGGACGTCATAAACACAGCGCTTCGCATACTGGGGGAAAAGCAATCCCCCGGTGTTGACGAAACCAAGCCGCATGTGAAGCGCCTGACCAATGCGTATGAGCCTGTGGTGAAGGCGGCATTCGAGGATCACCCGTGGAACTTCGCCTCTGAGGTTGTGTCGCTGTCCGCCGTTGCGTCGACTGAGCCCGGCTGGGACTACACATTCAACCAGCCCGCCAACTTCCTGCGGTTCATCAAGCTCCGGCCTGACACCAACTTTGGCGACGGCTATGACGATATGGCCTATGAGGTGCGCAATGGTCTGTGGCTGACCAATTCCGAAACGACTTACATGAAGTTCGTCTCGAAGGCGAAGATGACCATGCCCGGCTCATGGACGCAGCAATTCGGGAACATGGTTGGCGCCATGCTCGCGGACGAAACCTATCCCGCCACCGATGAAGGCAACTCCACGCGAGACCGGATCGAGCGGAAGCTGAAGGCATACACGAAAGCCGCCAAGTCTCTCGATGGCTCGAACAAGGCTGTCTATGTGCGCCCTGCTGGAAACTTCGTCCATGCCCGGCGTCAGGGACTTAGCGGGTCGAGGTACTCATGAGCAAGAACAAGGGCGAAATCGTTGCGTTCAATGCGGGTGAGTTCGGGGATGAGGCGCTTGCACGCACAGACCTCCAGAACTATGCGCGTGGCGCCGAGACGATGGAGAACATCTTCCCGCATATCCAGGGCGGCATGTCCAAGATGCCCGGCACGATCTTTGTGGCGGCAACGCCCTCGAATGGTGAGGCAGAGCTTCGGCCATTCATCTTCTCTGAATCGGTCAAGTTCGGCCTTGAGTTCTCGGATACCAAGATGCGCATTGTGGTCGATGGTGGCCTGCTCCAGCTTGAGGGCGCAGCAGCTACGGTCGGCTCATGGTCGGATGAAAGCGCTGCCACGCCATCGGGCGGCGGCGATGCGCCATCTGGCGGTACAGGAGATGTTGCTCTTGGCGTAGACTATTCTGGCAAATTCTGGGTGAGGGATGTTGAGGGGTGGTATAGCTGATGGCCGCATCCATTTCGGAGGCTGGCTCAACGGTTACGTTCACGGGCGACAGTGGCGAGTATGCAATTGCGCGCAGCACGGTCACCACGACGGCCTCTGACGAACTGGTCACATACGAGTTCGAGGTTACGCGTAATGTGCTGATCATGCGGGTCGGCTCTACGGCGGGCGGGCAAGAGATCGTTTCCGATGTTGGGCTCTTGCCCGGCAATTATGTGATTTCCTTCACGCCGGATGTGGCCACCTACTATGTCGAGTTCCAGTTGCGCAGTGAGGGCACAGCAACACTGGAGGGCTTTGCGCGGGTCGCGGCGGGTGTGTTCGAGATCGACAGCCCGTATGAGACGGCTGACCTTCCCAGCGTACGCTATGACCAGTCCCTGAACACGGTGTTCCTCGCAGGTGGAGGGAAGGAGATGCATGTCCTGCAAAGGCTGGGCGCGTATTCGTTCTCCCTGCGCCCCTACAAGCAATTTGATGGCCCATTTGCTGCGCTGAACCTGTCAACCACAACGATGACGCCAGATGGCAATACCGGCACGGTCACGATCACGTCTTCCACGCCAACCTTCTCCACAACGGATGCAGGCTCCCTGATCCGCCTGACGCATCCGGGCCAGTACGAGACCGGCACTTTCACGGGCGTCGACCAAGTGACCGATGCGATCCGCGTCACGGGCGTTGAGACGTCGCGCCAATTCCAGTTTGCCATCACCGGCACCTTCTCCGGAACCGTGCTTCTGGAGCGATCTATCGGCAATGAGTACAGCTTCGAGACGGTTGCCAGCTATACGGCTGTCACGGGTCAGATCTATGATGACGATCTGGACAACCAGGTCATCTATTACCGGATGCGCATGAGCGCCCATACCAGTGGCTCTGCGGTGGTTTCGCTTACCTATGGGCAGGGTGTGACCGATGGCATAGGCCGGATCGTCAGCGTTGAGGCAGACAATGAAGTGACGGTCGACGTCATTGAGGCGTTCGGCAAGACAACAGCTACCACGCTCTGGCAGATGGGCGCATGGTCCGACACGCGAGGGCATCCTACCGCTGTGGGCCTCTATGATGGGCGGTTATGGGCTGCACGCTCCAATGAATACTGGGGCTCTTATTCGGATGACTTCTCCAGCTTTGCGGTCGGGACATTGGATGCGGATGCGATCAGCCGGACGTTTGGGGGCCGCATGTCGTCAGCCCGATGGCTGCGCGGGGCATCGCGCCTTGTGGCGGGCCTTGCCGGGTTCGAGGCAGAGATTGCGTCGGGCGCACTGGATGAGGTGATTTCGCCGGCCAATGTTCGCTCGCGTGCGGTGCAGGATCGCGGCGTGGCTGCGTCTGATCCGGTCCTGAAGGGCGATGGCGTGGCTTATATCTCCCGCTCAAGAGAACGCCTGTATCACATACTGCCAAGCGAATACGGGGGTATGCAAGCGCGTGACCTTACTCGCCTGAACCGGGATATTGCTGGCTCTGGTGGATTCAAGCAAATCGACGTGCAGCGTGAGCCTGAGCCACGCATCTGGGCTGTCCGCAATGACGGGCAAGTCGGCGTGTGCGTCTATGACGAGGATGAGCAGGTCATGGCCTGGTGCCGGATGCTGGTCGATGGCTATGTTGAAAGCGTCTGCTGCCTGCCCGGCACGCCGGAAGATGAGGTGTATTTCGTCATCAAGCGCACGGTCGACGGTGGCACGGTACGCTATATCGAGAAGCTGGCGCCAGAAGCGTGGGATAGTGTCACTGAGGCGAACAGGCTTCATTGCTCGCTTACCTATGACGGCGCATCCACGACAAGCCTGTCAGGGCTGGATCATCTCGAAGGCCGGGATGACGTCTATGTCTGGGGAGACGGCAGGTTGCAGGGGCCGTTCACGGTCGCAAGCGGGGCCATCACTCTGGACGTGGCGGTCGAATATGCCGTTATCGGCCTACTCTATGAAGGCAAGTACAAGTCCGGGCGCCTGAACTGGGGAACGGAATCGGGCTCCGGCCTTGCCAGCTTCAAGCAACTCGAAAAGCTCGGCATGGTCCTGAAGGACACAGCGGGTGGGTGCCTGCGCTGGGGCGATACATTCGACACGGATGAGATGAGCCAGCTGGATGACCTTCAGCCTGAAGAGGGGCTTGTGTTCGATGGCCCGGTCCAGCTCTGGAATGAAGACCTCACCGAGCCGCTGGAGAGTTCCACGACGCGCGACACACGGCTTTGCATCACGATGCCGGGCGCTGGCCCTGTCACGGTGCTCGGACTGGCGCCAACCCTGAAGACGAACAATGGCTGAGTATGAGCCGCTTCGGCGGGAGCATTTCGAGGGCTGGGATGAAGCGCACAAGCATTGGGTGAGGGATGTTGACGAGGGCCATCTTGTTGGCTTTGCGGCGCGCGAAAAATCCGAAATCCTCTGTATTGGCGGGCTATATGCCAACCCTGATGACGGCAGGCTGTGGGCTGTGTTCAGCAGTCGGGGGCGTCCGCCACCCAGCGTTCACAAGGTCGCGCATAAGATAGTCGAAGCAGCCCGGACAGCGGGGGCCAGCGAGATATGGGCGGAGCTTGACGAGACCAGGCCACGCGCGCGCGAATGGCTTCTGAGGTTCGGGTTTGAAGAAACGGCGGAAGCCGGACCAATGACCCGATGGAGGCTCGATCTTGGCAGACCTCAGAGAGTGCAAGATAAGTGATTGTGATCGGCCTGCGCACCGCGTGGGCCTCTGCTCTGCTCATTATGGGAGAAAGCTGAAGCACGGTGACCCGCTTTTGGGTGGCCCGTTGCGGTGTCGGGTGGGGGCGGCATTGCGCTTCGTTCGTACATCTGCCAAGGCGGAAGCTGATGACTGCATTGAGTGGCCTTTCGCCACCTACGATGGCGGGTATGGACGTGTAAAATGGAGGGGTAGCACCACGACTGCATCTTTTGCTGTGTGTGAGTTGGCTCACGGTGCTCCCCCCACAGTAGATCATCAGGCTGCGCACAGCTGTAATAACAGAAAATGCTGCAACCCCCGGCACATCAGGTGGGCCACGCCTGTTGAAAACGCACAAGATCGCGTTTTGCACGGCACGTGGGATGAGGGGAAAATGCTGACGAACTTCGTTCTGACGGAGGATCGTGTGAAGGATATACGAAGAAAGAGGGCCGCGGGCGCAAAGGTTCGAGATCTAGCTTGTGAGTTCAACGTTGGGTATGGGACTATTCAGCGTTTGTGCGCTGGTGAGACGTGGAGGTGGGTGGCTTAATGGCGGACCCAGTTTCCCTTACCCTGATGGCCGCCGGGACGGCGATGTCAGCTTACGGGAGCGTTGCTCAGGGGGCTCAGGCCGAACAGGCGGGGAAGGATAACCGCGACGCAGCCTATGCTGAGGCGGAGTATCGTGAGCAGCAGGCTGAACAGGAAGTCGCGGTTGCTTCCGTCAACAATGCCCGCATTGCCAAGCGCATGAAGGAAATCCTGTCGACGGGACAAGCGAAAGCTGCTGCCGGAGGCGGGTCATCGCAGGATGCCACAAGCGTGGCCTTTGCGGCGGAGAATGCCCGTACCTCCATTCTGGACATGATGCGCGAAATGGCGTCCGCCGAGGGCCGGGCAAAGCAGATCGAATACGGCGCAGACGTGACCCGTCGTGAAGGCGACATGGCCTATGCCGAGGGCAAGGCAGCCAAGCGTGCCTCCTACATTTCTGCCGGCGCGACAATCCTTCAGGGCGCTTCAAGCTGGTACGACAAGTTCGGCAACAACAAGGACGACTGATCTATGCCACGGATGCCATCAGACCGCATCGAAGGTGAGGTCAGGAACAATGTCACGCCCCTTCGCCTGACGCGGGCAAGCGGGGCTGCCCCAGAAGCGCGCGCCATGCAGCAGGCGGGCGGTGTTGTCCACGAGATGGGCGACCGCATCCGCACGGCAAATATCCAGGCTGAAGTGGTCGATGCGCAATTCTCCCTGCGGGATGAGCTGGATCAAGCCTATCGCGAGCTTGAGCGTGACATGGAAGGCGATCCTGCCGAGTTCGAGCAACGGATGCGGGAGAAGTCGAAGGAGATTGTCTCCAAGGTCGGCAAGGGCATGTCTTCCCCGATGCATAAGCGGCTGTGGGAACAGGCGGCACAAAGGGACGTGCAGGCATTTGCGCTCCAGTCCCGCGACCTGACATTCAAGCGGCAGATCGATGGCGCCAAGGCCAAGACGATCGACGCGGGCACGAAATATGAGGCGATCGTCAAAGACCCCTCCAAGAGCCGTGACCAGCTTGAGCAGGGCTATACGGATTTCACCGCGTTGGTGGATGGGCAATTGGAGGCCGGTCTCTACACGAAGACTGAGGCGGCGCAATTAAAGGCGCAAGCCGAGGTAAACCTCAAGAGCGGGATTTCCCTGCGGCATGTGAGTGAGATCGATCACCGCATGGACAATGGGGATTTCGCCTCTGCCGAGGAATACTTCAAAACGAATTATGGCGAGATTGCCCCGGACAAGCGGGAAGCGATCGAGGAGGTTATCGAGGCCAAGGGGTTGGCGTCGAAGGCGGTCGCCACGGCTGATGACTACCTCATGGAAGCCGATGGCGACTATGGGCGCGCACTGGAGAAGGCCCGCAAGGTCAAGGACGTGGATCTGCGGCTTGAGATCGAGGATCGCCTCAACACGATGCGGGCGCAGGACAATGCCGCTGATGCCGAGCGTCAGGATGATGTGCGCATGAAGGGGATGGAGCCCATACTGGCTGGAGGCGGGCTGGCGAGCATCCCTGCGAGCGTCATGCGTGAGGCGGACCCGGATACGCGGCAATTCTGGAACGATATGATTTATTCGCGTCGTCAGCGGGAGCAGACGATCAAAACGCTATCCGCACAGGAGCGCGCCGCCCTTAAGGAGATGCAGGCTACGACGACGCAGCAGATCAAGGGTATGGCTGTGACCCATTCTGAACTCTACCTTTCTGGCCCCGCCTCATGGCAAAACACGGCGCCAGGGGCTTATCAGAGGTTCAATCTTCTCGACTCCTCCGATCAGGAAGCCATTCTCAATGACATCGCGGAGCGCAAGCAAAACGGCAACACGCAAACGGTGGTCGACCGGGCCCTCGGCAATCTGAACGAGGAGGCTGAACGCTTGTTCCCTGAACAGTTCGAGAAGAATCAGGTGGACAGCGAAACCACGCTCGCCCTGCAAGGTGAGTTGCGCCGGCTGGCTGAGCAGGAAATGCGGGATAATGGCGGCAAGCCGCTGACCACGGATCGCGTGCGCGCTCTGGTTGGTGCTGCTGCGGCCAATGTCGAAACGCAGAAGGGAATGCTCTGGTGGAAATCGTCCGAGCCCCTGCGTCCGCTGACTGAGGAAGAGGCGGCCCGTGAGGGGAATATTCAGAAATACCGCCGCGCGCTGGAGGTCAGCCAGACCTATCCTGACTTCTATCGCGCAGCCCGGCTCAAACTGGTTGAGGGCGGCAATGCAGCGCCGTCCGAGTTCGAGGTCGCGAATGAGGCGCTGGCCATGCGTGACCGTGCGGAACGGGACGAGGCTGTTAGCAACGCTGTCGAGGGTGTCCGCACATCCATAAACATGGTGACAGGAGCATTGGGTGCCAACTGATCGCGAGTATCTGGAGCGTGCCCGCAAGGAATTGCGGAACGAGGACGAAACGCTCGGCCTGAAAGCATACTCCCTGACGGAAACAGATGAGCCTGACCGCGCCGCGCGAGACCTGAAGCTTGCGCAAGAGAACGGCGTGCCCCGCGTGTCTGTCTCGACTGATCGGGACCGCTACGAAACCCTGTCGGAATGGAACCGCGTGAACCTTGAAACGCAGGACGCCCCGATGACGCGAGCCTGGTTGCGGGGCAGCCGGGATAACTACGCGATCGCCCGCGACGAGGTAAAGGACATCTCCATGTTGGAGAAGCTGATGAGCACGGGCTCATCGGTGATGTATTGGGGGGCTACGGATACAGGCCGGGCTTTGCCGGGCGAGGCGGGCGATCTGGCGCGCTCCACAGCAACAGGCGTGCCGCAATCCATCGGCAGCGCGATTTCTGGTATTGGTGATCTGTGGAATGCCGCGGTTGGCCTGAACATGAAATACGGGCTCGGGCGGCTGCCGGGGGTGGATTCTGTCGTCGAGGCTGAGAGCCGGTATTGGGAGCGCAATCCGGAACAGGCAAAGATCGCACAATATGCCCAGCCGGGCTTTGCCGCCAACCAGTATGGCGGAGCCTTCAAGGACGTGGCCGAGGCGTGGCGTCCGGAAGATCAAGGCATCGAAGACCAAATCGGGGAAGGGCTTGGCCAGATCGTCACGTCCGTTCTGGCTGCAATGGCGACGGGTGGCGCAACGACAACCACAACGGCTTTTGTCGGGATGGGTGCGGATCAGCAGGCCGACCGGATGCGCCGACGGGGCATAGACCCG
>TARA_R100000963_G_scaffold32082_1_pt1 | contig 18588 bp, 23 predicted proteins | sample TARA_R100000963 | Tara Oceans TARA_R100000963 (sample SAMEA2621010) | marine metagenome | biome: marine biome (ENVO:00000447); feature: mesopelagic zone (ENVO:00000213); material: "saline water (ENVO:00002010), including plankton (ENVO:xxxxxxxx)" | depth 700 m | reverse complement strand
TCTGGGTGCTCTGGGCTAAAAATAGGCTTTCTATAAATATACCCCTTAACCAGCATATTTTGTATATTGTTATATACCGGGTCAATAATTTCGGCAGGTAGGTTAATTACACCCAGCACACCATCTTTAACGTACCCTTCATGAATAATTTGTTCAAAGAATACTTCCCCTTCGACCATTAATTGTCTAAAATACTGCCAACCTCTATTTTTTAGATCATAATATTCTACATATCTATGAAACTGCTTATCGAGTTCTTCTTTTTCGTCAATAGTTAGGTCTATATCTTTTAACTGTAGTTTTGTAATCCACCCGGATTCATCAGGATTAATTGTCTCGTCACATATTTCATCCAAGGCGTCAGATACCTCAGAATAAGCAGCCATTATTCTATAATCTCTTAATCTACCACCTTTATCATCTTGTATGTTTGCATACATTACATCACCAAAGGAAGAATCTTTAGCGAAGTCACCGATTGGGATATTATTATAAGGGTTAGAAGACGATACAGAAGCTTTAGCAAGAGCTTCTGCTCTTCTCATACCTGCTTTTTGAAAAAATTTATATTTTGGATTTAAAGCGTCATTCTCTCCGCGGCCGTCTGTAGCGTACGGCAGCCTATTCTGAATGTATTGAATTAAATTTCTACCAAAAGTTGAGGCGCGCCCATCATTAGTTACATACGAGCGATTTTGGTCTGAGCTAGTTGATGATCCGAGTCCTGGCATCTTATATATATTTATGTTATATTAAGGATAGAGCTAGTGGCAGTATAAGAAGATCCCCACCCTGCTTCATTGGCTGTTACAAAAACAAATTTACCAGCTGCACTTAGTGTTGATGTTGGTAGGAATATGTTTGTTATATTATCATTTATTACCTGATAAAGAGGTGTACCAAGCTTATACCCACTAATTGTAGCTGATTTAGCGGAAGTAATTTGTTGATAATTAGAGTAAAAACTAGCACTTGATAGTGTACCACCCATATCTGTAGCACTTAAGAAAAAGTCGTTATCGTAGTCAAATCTCTTTCCATACAATATAAAATTATTAGGGTGGGTGGAAAGTAAATTGGTTGTAGTTTGGTATAGTTGGGTAACTGTTCCAGTTGTTGAGTAATAGAGATTTGTTATTTCTGGTATAGCTGAAATTGTTACTGTCTCAGAATATGCATCAGGTACACCACTGTCATAACTTGATAATGCTCCATATCCTTGTTGTATGTAGGATGTATTGCTCACTACTTCATTACTGTCTAGTGGAGAGTAAATTCTATTTGCGAGGTTTACAGCTATAAAATTATTGTCTATTTTATATATATTACCGGATGTGTCTTTTTGTTCCGGAAATAACCACCCTTTAATAGTAAATGTAGTATCAACTGTAACTCTAAACTTATCATTATAAGTAGTATCTGTTGGTGCATCATACACTAAATTACCGTCCCATAAAACTTCACTTCTTATTTCTTGATCATAGCTAAGTCCGTAATCTGCTGGTACCTTCCAGGATAAAATTATATATGGGTTGTTATATGGAACAAAATTAGATACAATTTGATCTATATCTTGCATATACCTAGCTAATATGGACATATTAACTTCTAGATTTACCGGCACCGGCATTAAAAAATTCGCTGATACTTTAGAATCGTCTTGTGCTTGTACTGGTATATATGTTGGAGCTAGTTTATTAAATACTCTATCATTATCACGTGATACACCTGTTAAATTAATTGCTACAACAGGTAACGTTAAGTTTTGAGCCTTATTAATAATATCATACATGACCCTTTGCTTAGGTGCAAATACGTATCTCACTTCAATATTACTCTTTCTTTCCCTGTCTTTATTGTATCTACTTATAACCGTATCATCAAACGCTGCTACAAACTGCGTTAAGAGATTTTTTATTTCGAAATGAAATGCGCGGTTTTTCATATGTACTTATATATTTATTACAAAAACCTGTCGATGAAATATTTCGGTAGTTTATGCCTGTTATTTACAACATTTTCGACGATAGCACCGTCTAATATATAGGTGGTACAATAGTCTTTTTTAGATCTTATACCTCTTCCACATGACTGGATCAAAGAACATAACATTTTATTCATATACCAATTAAAATCACCGTTCATAAGTTTTTCAACTCTCTTATCTTTAGTTGGTAGATATGGCGCCTTAACAATAATTTGAAATCTCGCTAAATTATCTTTTAGATCTACACCACGTGACATAGAGGGTGATATCATTACTGTTGGTTTATCATTTCCTGCATGTTGTTCTAATATATCTTCATTACGTACACCAGGTTCTCTAATTAAAAAACGAGAATCAGTTAACCTGTTTGATAAAAACGATGTAATCGTATTGTTATGTGTATGAATAATACCTTTATCATTTTTATGAAACTCACAAATTTGTTTTATTTGATCTACTACTTTAGGTAAGCTACGTTTTAGGTTATGATAGTTTAATTTAACTTTTGTATTGCAGTAAATAGGGGCATTTTTTGGATTAAAAGATGATTCTGCTTCAACATATTTAAATTTATCTATACCTAAACTCTTACAAAAATTTGAAGGGTCAATAATTGTAGCTGACATTAAAATTACTTTATCAGCGTATTTAAACAAATGGTTAGAAAGATTGTTAACCTTTAAAGGCATAAAGGTAATACCATCCTTGCTTGTTTCAAAGAGATACTCACTTTCATTCCAGGTATCTATGATTAGAGAAAGTTTAGAATGTAGATTTCGCATACCTACTATTTGTCTTCTTGTTTCAACTAAAAATTTCTTATTATTTAGAGAAGTGGTTTTAATACCATTAAGAGTATCACGCAGCTCATCTATCTTATCACACAAGTCTAGTAATAAATTATTAATCCACTTTACAACGTTTGCATTATTTTTTGAGTAGAATGGTCTTACTGGAATATCCATTCTATCTAACATTTCAAAATTAATATTACATGAAAATTCTTTTACGAGTTGATCTTCTAATTCTGCTGCTTCATCGCAAATTAAATATTGCCTCTTCTTTACATGATTAGGTAAAGAAAAAAACATATTATAATTTAAAGCTGCAAATTTATTTGTTAAAGCGTCTTTGCGATCGTTATGATACGGGCATTTATGGCTTCTTCTATGATCTTCTAATATATTTTTAGGCATAATTAACGATTCTAACTCAACATCAATGTTTGAATCGATTGTACTAATATAGTTGCTCTTGCCTTTGAGTATAGTAGTATCTTTAAATAAGCTTTTATATTGATCTTGTAAAGCTTTAGTTATTGTGAGTGCAAATGCACCGCGAGGAGGTTCATCTTTACACTCCTGTTCATGAATATATGAACCTGTTTGATCTATTTTAAACGCAATATAAGACGTTATTAGGTCTTTAAACTCTTGAGTAGGTTCTTCTGAGGCGTTTGCAAGAGTCTTTGATATAAAACTCTTACCAGACCCGGTTGGAGCGTTACATACAACAAATTTATAATCGTTATTAAAAGCTTCATCTATATTTTTTAATAGCTTTACTTGAGAAGAGTTTGGATTATATCCTTCTGGAAAATGTTTTAACAGCCCGCCTACCACACTTTATTATACTGTAACGTCTTCAGAAGGCAATATATATACAAGATTGTCGTATAGTTTTGATCTCGAGGAACTATCTAAAAACTTTATTCTATTAATTTGTTTTTTGGGTATAAAGGAGCTTAAATGGTAGTTAAGAATCGCCGTTTTTTCATCCCAATCCATTCTATACGGATACGGTATTTCGTAGGATTTTATTGAATCTTTATACTCTAGAGTAAAATTTATATAGTATTGCTTAACTTGGAATATTTTTAATTTACCTCTTTTTAGAATCTTTTTATCTGTTTTTATTACTATATTTTGTAATAAGAGGGGTTTTAAAAAATTTGTTACTTTTTCTAGACTTACGTTCATGAATTCATAAAATTAGCTTTTTGTTCAGTAGACATTGGGTATATATTTTCATTAAAATACACCCAAAAATCATCATTAGCGGGTATCTCCTGTATAAGATCACATTGGTTCATATTAATATTTCTATAATCTTGCATTATTATATCCCATGCAACAGCTAAGTGATCTGGACCAAGATACGCTTTAGGCGGGCCTTTGGGTGGAAAATAGTTGAGCGAAATTCTACCATTAACAGAGTTTAGTAAAGATAGTGATTTCGTGCAAATCATTCTTCTCGTAGCGGCTTGACCAGGCTTAATTATTCTACGAGCGAATCTAATTTCACAAACATTATTCAAGAGAATTGAATCAAGAGCTGCTTTCTGTATTAACATTCTTTTGTTTGCAGATCCCAAACATTCTTTCTTCGTTTAAAAATATACCTTTTGTAACTTTTCCTCTATTTGTAACAGATACCCCGGAAATAGTTACTCCCACATTATTAGGAAAAATTACTATGTCGCCTTCTTTTGCGTACTTAGCGTCAGGTCCTGCTAGGATTACTTTTCCCTTTCGCCAAGCTTTAGTTAAAGCATTAGTGGGTACTAATATTCCATTACGTTCTACTTCACCTTCAGCCGTTTCGTCAATATATTCAATAAGAAGAATATCATCAAAAATAAAACTTAATTCAAAATCATCTATTCCAAAATCACCTCGATCCGGATTAGATAAATCAATTAAACTTCGTGTAGGTGCCAAATTGTCTATGCTAGCCATTGCCATACAGCTATTTAGATAGACCTTTACTTAATTCAACATATTGAATCAATTCGCGTTTTGAGATATTTTGATTCTTCGCAATAATCGTTATATAATCCTCTTCACTCTCCTCTTTTTTCTTCTTTTTGATATAAGTTATTTTTTTCCATTTTAAGCGCGGAATAAGATAATAATATAGTCTATAGCTTTGCTGTTTATCATCAAAAATAGTACTAAACTTGTTTAATGTTTCATTTGTAAAAACACACATATCGTTATTATAAAACGATAACCATCTATTAAACAAAAAAGGAACAAAATTTTGTTCTCCTTCTGTATCTAAAACATCTGCGTTATCTTTTTTAGAATAAAATAATTTATTTTGTAGTTGAAAAAAGTTCATTATTTCTTTATGCGATCGTAATCATATTCTAATATATCCGTTGTAGAATACCCTTCGATTCTTTCAAAAAAGCGTAGTTCCTTTACATGTTCCTCACCAACAACTTTTTTACCTCGCCAATCTGACCCAATGACCATTACATCAGGTCCAATTCCTTTAATTAAATTTTCTAAACCTTCTATACTATCAAAACTACGGACTTCATCTACAAAACGTAGTGATTCAAGCATTTTTATTCTATCATTTAAACTATTATAAGGCCTATTTTTACCTTTATCACACCTTACCTTTTCATCAGAATCTACACCTATATAGAGGTAACCTAAACTTTTAGCGTATTCAAATAATTCTAAATGACCGCGATGTAAAATATCAAAACAGCCATTTGTGAATATTTTTTTCATACAATAATTTTAGTAGTAGCAATAAATTGATCTCTTACTTCTGAGTTAAAGTATTCAATAACTCCTTTACTAAATGCTTTAACTTGTTTATCGTTTAGATTCGTGGAATAAGCAAACGGAGGTGCTTTATCTCCAGCTACAATATTAATACCGGTGTGACCTAACGCAACATTTTCTTTTGAGTATGTAATAGAGACACTGACTTTACCTGATTCCCTTAATTGCTTATCTGTACCTAGAAATTCGTCTTGTACTAGTAGATCATCCCCGTCAACCATAATGCCTTTACTGATATAACCGGATAATATATTAGCAATACCTGTGTTAAATAGTCTTTGAAAGGCGACTGCACCTAATGGACACATACCCGGGATCTCCCAACAAAAATTAATTGCGTCTTGGCTATGGATAAAGTCGTTTTCAAGTGAATCTTCAAGATCAATTAAAGCATCTTCCACATACATGGGCGCTCTAAATGCGATAATATTACCTACACTTGATACATCTTTACGAAAAAATTTATAAGCAAAACGGTCATGAATTAATTTACCGTCATATACACCTTGTTCAATAACCATAACTTATTATAACTAAAGATGCTTAGTTTTCAACTACACTCTTTTGGTTTATCCATTTTTCAATGGTCTGGTGGTTTATTTCAATATACCATACCCCGAGAGGGTCAATCTTAGGATTAACAATTGTAACTATCTTACCAAACTGATCCCAAATAGCTCTAATTACTCCTGCATGTATCCATAAATCTTTTATGAGGTTTTGATGAATTATTTCCGGATTGGTTGGATTGCGATAGCCTATACCTAGATGTTCAGATGGTATGTTTGTTTTACTTTCAATCTCTTCTATGCTAATAAAGTCAGTAATTGGTGCAACATCTGGATGATCTCGTGTACAATATTTAGCAGGTATTTTAGGCCCTAGAAATTCAATAGGTAAAAAAAGTTCACAATCATGACCACATAATATACCACCAAATTTTACTTTATGTATACAAAGATCTATATCCCTATAAACACTATGATATCGATGATCAGCGTCGATAAAGCAAACATCTAATGACCGGTTAGGTATTAAATTAATTAGATCACCAGATGGTCCGTCTAAGATTGTAACCATACCTATATCGATATATTCTTTTAGATTCTTTTCTAGCCGCTGTCGTTGGCCGTCTCTATCTTTTTGTTTTGATTTAAATCCGTGATTTTTTTCTTTAGTATTAAAGGTACCTGTCTCTGAGCCGCACATCCAATCTAGAACATAAACATGCCCTTTCATTTCACGTACTATATCAATATATTCTAATGTAGTCTCCCCTTCAAAGCAACCAATTTCTGCTACCACCATCCCGGGATGCTTTTGAGTGTTTACTATGTGATATAAACCGGGAATTCTTTTTTTATTCGAAGTCATTATCTTTAATATAATCGCGAACGTTTATACATTTATCATCAATCCATAAATCATAAGATGGTTTATGCATCATAAGTTTATTATATTTTACACCCCACTCTTTAAGCTGGTTAGCAGTTACATACGTCCAGTCTTTCCCTGAGTTACCACCCCTAGCTGTATAGTAGGTAATATGCACTCCGTTATCATGGAGCTTATTAAAATGCTCAATTAGTTTTTTATGAGGGGTTGATTCAAGATAGTCAGACGTTTTTGTGTCACAAATTGTGTTATCAATATCAATTAGTAGTTTCATTTTTTTGGCCATCTCCCGGTTCTACTCTATAACTATCGTATTCAAAGTGCTGAGTACTCACTTCAATGATTTCTGAATCTTCTAAAGCTTCAAGTTTATGCGGGATATTTGGCTTAATATCAACAACCGTCCCGGTATCAATTATTTCCGAAATACGATTAGCATTTACTAAGTCGTAGTATGAAAGTTTTAAACTGCCTTTAGATACATACCACGTTTCTTCTTTTTTAATATGGTAATGCATAGAAAAAGAGCTGTGTTTCTTAAAAGATAAAATCTTTAAACAGTATTTTTCTTTATTAACTACCCATCTCTCATTCCCCCACCCTTTAGGGTGGTCTTTGTATGCTATAATTTCAGGCTTCATATTTTATAATACTTTTTACATCTGTCGGTCCGTGTAAAAACGTAAGGTCAATAAAAACAACCTTACCTACAACGGTGTATCCAGCCTCCTTACATAATTGCTCTGATGCCTCCATAGTGCCCCCTGTTGCATATACATCATCTACTATAACTACCTTGCCCTTACCGGGTTTAATTTGTATTGTATCGGTACCGTATTCAAGATCGTAAGTTTTTGATATTGTAGGAGGGGGCAGTTTACCATTTTTTCTAATAAGCTTTAATCCTTTATTAGAAAAGTGTGATAGACCGGATGCGAAAATAAAACCTCTAGAATCAATACCAGCCCAGTAATCCATTTTAGTTTTAAACTTGCTAAACATTTCATAGATAGCTTGTTTATATGCTTTGGGATTTGATAAAAGAGGCTGAATATCTTTAAAGGTTATACCGTCAATAGGAAAATCTGGTATATCAGTAATATATGATCTAAGATCAAGAGAAGCTGAAGAACCTTTGGAAAAATCTACCATATTATATATTAAATGTTAAGCTTAAAAATGCAATAATGCGTTTACAAGAGTAGCAGGAATATGTGTACCGTTTAGCCTGTAAATTCTATTTCTACTGTTTCCGCTTGTACTAGCAATAGAGATAATTGAGGCCGCGGCCTCCTCCAACGTCATTAATTCAATATTACCGTATGGTGAGACTTTTTTGTCTTTTAAGTTTTGGCAAATTCCTTTACCTAAAAGAACTGGTAATTTTATTACAATGCCATGGTCGTGATTAGAAAGTAAAACACCTTCAGCTTTTTGTTTGTATAGATTATATAAATTGTCTTGTTCAGAATATGTGGAAATAAAAACAATCTTACTATCCTTATTGCTATTAACAAATAATTTAAATTTAGCTAAACAGTCTTTTTGAATTTTTTCGTCGTTTTTATTATCCATATCCCACGTATGGTATATAAAAATATCTCTAATACTGTATCTGCAGATACTTTTACTAATTTGGTCAGCTAAAATTGTTCCTAGTTGACCACGACCATTTTTAAGAAGCATCATATAAATTCACTATGAATTATATTTTCTTTAATATCTTCTTGTAATTTTAAAAGGTCACCTTTTACTTCAACCTTCTCTTCATCGGAAATATTGCTATAGGCTTCATGGATATCCCAAACGGCTTTATTACTTTCATGAGGTTTACAAAGTTGAGTACAGTTTTTAAAGCATTCTACATTATCAATTTGATGCATTATTTTCCTCTTTGCCTCTACATCATCCCAAATTTCTTTAAAAGATCTATCGTGTAAAGAGCCATAACTATATTGCTTGTATCCACGGTGGTTGGTACATACATATACATTACCATCAGCGCCAACGCAGGGCTGTATTTGAGATCCCATACATTTTTTATAATTACGTCCAAATAATGATCTATCTTCTATAAGATCACTTAATTTATATCCATTAATTTGAAATTTCGTACCTAATATTTCTTTAGCAACATCTAGCGATGGCTCAACATTTTTTTGCCAAAATTCTAAATCCCTTTGAACACCGTCTTCACGTTCTCTGTTTACAATTTCCGGTTTATACTGACAATAATCTACATCTAACTCGGCAAAATATTTAGCGAAATCAACAATCTCATGACAAGTATCAGGGGTAATAACAAACCCGACACCAATACCGATTTTCTTGCCTCGATCTTTGTTTACTTTAATTAACGTATTTAAATTCTCCACCATTTTATCCCATCCACGATTACCTTTGGCGCGCCTAATACTATTATACGTTTCAGCCGTACCGGCGTCGATGGAAAATCTTACCCAGGTCATGTTATCAACCATAGTTTCAAACAAATCCCATCTATCTAATAGAGTCCCGTTGGTAAAAATTCCCATTTTAATGTCCGAGTTTTCACCAATATAAGTTATTGCTTCTCTTAAATGTTTATTAATTGTAGGTTCACCGCCTCCTGTCCAGTTTATAGCTCTAACCCCCATATCTACAAAGTCTTTGCATGCACCTAATAGGACGTCTCTTGGCATAACTGTCTTGTCATAAGTTTCAAGATCTTTAGATTCAGGTAAGTGGATGTAAGAAGATATGCAAAAATAACACCCGTGATTACATGTATTACTAGGATCTATTTCCACTAAAACAGGTGCAGGGTTTTTATTATCTAAGTAATCTAAAACCCTATCAGCATTTGCGTATATCTTTGCTGCTGGGTTAAAGATTTTTCCGGATGTTAATATTTCTTTTTTGTTAAGCATTTTTTTGTAACCAGTTTATAAAAAACAGCGTAGGGTCATCAAAATATACTTTAATGACATTGTCAAAGTATTTCTTTGCTGCGAGGCCCCGTTCTTTTAGTTCCTCTATAGGATTATTATATACTTTAAGCAACTCATTTGCCATATCACTTGGCGATAAATCTCCAATTATTTTAAACATAAAAGATATATCATATTTATCTTCAGCTACTTGATAGAAGTCTTCATTTGAGATAATCACAGGGATTCTTCCATATGCACACGTTTCCCAAACGCGTGTCGAAGCGATCCCTGCACCACGAGGGCAGAGCGACAGTGGGTGTTTTAACATCAGCTCTTCAAATATTAAATGTGGTTCTGATCGTGATGGGGCTGGTCCAAACCAACCAGGAGTCATATAAGCTTCACGACGAACTCTATTTTCATCTAAAACAGGTTCTTTTAATGCTTCAAATAGTATTTGTCTTGTTGGGTGATTAATACACCCTCTAAATCCAAACCCGGGCTTTGTAGGGAAATCAAAAACTCTATCACTCTTAACACAGTCCATCATTAGGGAGGCAAAACAAGGCCTTGTAAATAGTTTATAATAATCAAACCTTTTTAGGGGGCCCATAGTTGTTAAGATGCACTTTCGGAGCCATTCAGGGATTTCCCACCCTCCTTCACCTTCCATATCAACAATATGTCGGTGTTCATTGCCTTTAAAAAATTCAAATTCACTTCCGTCTGATTCATATAATTTTATCTTACTATCTTCCCGGATTTGACCGACGTGAAAGTAATCTGCTTCATCAGGATTATCCACAATTGTACAGTGTTTTTTAAGACCATCCACTCCTAAAGGAACGCAATTGCGATAAGGACCATCATCAATATTATGTGGTGAGGCTTGAGGGTAACGATATAATTTCATAAAACATTTTTACTTAAAACAGTAACACCTTTCTTTTGAACAACTGAAGTTGCGCAAGTGTTCGCGAACTTTATACTTTCTTCTATATTATTTGTGTTTAAAAACGTGCATGCTAGTCCAGCTAAAAACGTATCACCAGCTCCAGAGAGATCCTTTACTTCAACATCCTTAACATCATACTGTATGTTGTGATATATTGCACCACCGGATCCTAACGTGGTAATAATTTTACTTCTTATTTTTTCTGTAAGGTGATTTTTTGATAGTTCGTATTCAGCTCTATTAATTTTAATAAACTTTACATTTTCTGCCCATGAATTAATAATTTTTTTTGTATCTAAAAATGTAACAGGGTGATTATTGCTAATAAATTGTATTTCGTCTTCTGAAATAAATCCCTTATTATAATCTGAAATTACCACTGCGGAATAATCATTAAAGTTTATTTCTGACTTATAATCTTTAAATGTACTTTTTAATTCTGTATTGGTATCAATACGAATAAACATGTGATTTGTTTTCTGGTCAACATATCTTGTTTTAATTACATTTTTATAGTTTTTATTTGTAAAAAATGTTACCTCACACCCTAATGCTTGTAGATTTTTAAGTACATTACCAGCCATTCCTCTATTTGTTTTTGTCTTTATTATATCTAATAGAGGGATTGGAGCTTCTGGGCAAAGACGCTCGCATTCACAATACACAAATTTATCTGTGCATGAATCACCAATTAGTAGTATAGGTTTCATCTTAATCAGCATCTAGGTTGTAAATTGCCTTAATATTTTCTTTGCTAGAGTTACCAGTCGGGCCAGGTGAAAGCAATTGCTTTAATTTATCTATATCTTTATTTCTTTGATTTAAACTACCTCCCCAAAGATCTATACTATCATCATGTGGACCATCCGATCCAGTTTTATAAGTTTCATCATACTCTGCTTTTCCAGCGCCCCAGTGGCAGTGTTCAAAGTAAACAGGCGCGTAGCATAGTCTACCCAAATGCCTATAAATGTATGTTAGCCAATTATCTGAATAATTATACCCCATTCCTATTGGATGAACGTAGCCGAGTTGCTCTATAGCACGTCTACTTAAAAATCCATGTGTGGCTAAGGTACCATTAGGTTGCATTCCATCCGGGCCGAACACTAAACATACTTTATCTGAATAACGGTTAAATTCTTCATTAATTAATACATCCCAATTCTTAGTTTTAAAGTGTACATCATCGGCAGAATACATAATTATATCACCTTTACATTTCTTAAAAGCATAATTATATGTATCAGCAAGTTTTAGTTTGTTTTTATTAACTAAAGCTGTGCCTGGTATTTTACCTAGGTGTTTATTAATATCGGTTTTTATAAAATCTATAGTATTAGTGTCGTCACTATCAACATAGAACACCACTTCAACTTGCTTTGGTAGCAAGGTGTTTTCGTTTAGCGTCTTTAAAACCTTTTTAAGATTTTCGACTCTATTTTTTGTAGGTATAATTATTGATATCATTTTACTGGTATAAATGAATGTAGGATATGATTATAATCTAGTTGATCAGAGGTTAAAAATAACTTTTCTTTAATATATTCTTTAAGAGTGTCGTTTTTTACATGGCCTTCAGGTGTATATAGATCTGCATTGTGCATTAGAACACCTCCTAACTCTTCATAACCCAAGCCAACTTCGAGCGCTTTTGGATCCTTTACTATTTCTTTCATATCTGCGCAGCCATATAAATTATTCCATGGGACCTGCCTAGGTCCAACGTGGTCATAACTAAGTGTAGCTCCGTCCTTTTCTTTAATATGTGTAAGTATTATATCTTTTAGGATGATCCATTGTTTTTGTATGCTAGCATTTAAAAAAGAAAATACTGATTCAGTACAATACGCATTAAAAATATCCGGAATAAGCTTTCCAAACGTTTTTAATAAATCATTTGAAAAATACGAGACATGTAGATTACAGCACCTTCCAACCGGCATTACAAAGTCTTCGTTTTTAATATATGGGTTATCTACATGATCTACCTTAAACCAATGATGGCCGTGATCTGTATCAGTCTGTATGCTAATCATACTGTATTTGTCTGTTTGTACTCTTTCGTCTATTTCATTTAATAGATTAAGGTTTTCTTCTGTGTTTACCCCTGAGTCAATATATACATAACCTGAAAACTCATTAAATCTTGCAACGCATTTTAGTATGGTTAGATTAAAGGTTATATTTACAGAAAGAAAATTCTCTGTATAACAAAATGATACTTTTCCTTTAAATTTATTATAAAGCTCTTCTTTTGTTTGCTGTGAAACTCTACAGCCACTTACTGCTACGTGAAATTTTTTATGGTTAAGTCTAAGTAAATTGTCAATGCATTTAATATACCATTCACAATTTCTTCTACCAATTTCACAAATATTATATACAATAAGGTATTTGTTGTTAGACATTATTAAGCAGTGTTATAAGATTAGTAATTTTTTCTTTCTGTAACGAGGGATAATTACCTATATACCAACTATAATTATGCACGTGCTCAACATTTGCAAAGTGATATTGTAGCATCTCATCTGTTATAACATGCTCCAATGATTCGCCTATCTTACCTTTATGGGGAGGTCTATAAAGAAACCCCATGTTATGTAATTCTTTAATGTAAGGCTGCCGAAGTTGGTTACCTCCACCAGATAACCCGCGTCTAAATTCTATATTATTATCCTTTAACATACCTTCAATTTTATTACGCTGATTAATATCCGGGTTCTTCATTATAACAATAAATGCGTAATTGCTCTGACCTTTAGTATCTAATGTTGTAATATATTTGTTAGAATCTAGGTTAGATAAAAAATATTCAAAATTTTCTCTGCGTTGTTGGTTGTTTGTATCTAAGGATTTAAGCTGAGATAGACCTAATACAGCGTTTAATTCTGTACTTCTAAAATTATATGCAGGGGCTAAAAATATAAAATCCGGATTAAGGTCTGGGTGGTCAAGTTTAGTTTGTTCTTTAAACTCTTCACTTTTACACTCTCTAACCATACCATGTGAACGACTAAATCTTAGAATATCATAAAACTCATCATTATTAGTACACACCATACCCCCTTCAATTGTTGACATATGATGTGCAAAATAGAAACTAAAGTTACTAACATCGCCTATAGACCCGGCTTTTTTACCCCTAAAGGTAGCTCCGTGTGATTCACATACATCTTCTATTAAAAAGAGGTCGTTTTCTCTACATACCTGTAAAAGCTCGTCTGTAAGGCCATTTAGACCTAAAACATGAGTTAAAAATATAGCTTTAGTTTTTGGTGTGATTGCTTGCTTTAATTTTTCAATATCAAAACTTAAATTTGTAAGATTAATGTCCACGAAAACCGGGTTATGACCGGTGTTAACGATACTAGCAACATCTGAAACCCATGTAAGTGGTGGTACAATAACTTCACAACAACCGTATTTGTAGTACAATAGTTGCATAGTCGCATAGTTTGCACTCGATCCGGAGTTTACAAATACACTATGCTTTACACCTAACCACTCAGACCATTTTTTTTCAAACTCTTCTACCTTTGGACCGTTAGTAAGTCTAGGAATAGGGTCTTGCTGTAAAAACTCTACTAACTCGTCAATATCGTTACGAGTTATATTATCTGACATTAATGGTATGTTATAATTCATTTTTCGCTATAATAATCTCCCCACTCTACTAAAATTGTTGATTTACCATCTTCACGCCCTAGGGCTTTTGTGTAAGCAGGGAAAATATCTTCCGGTTCATCTAAACGAATGACTTCTATATTTTTACACATACTAGTAAATGCTTGTGTATAATCACCTGTATGTTGATGGTGTGGGTGAAGAGGTCTAACGGAACCAATACCCGTTCTAATAATAGCTTTTGTTTTAAACTTTGATATCATTGGAAATTTATCCAAATGATTTACAATTTGATTTGTACCTAATAATAAAAAATTCCACCTTGGAAAAATACTCACGGGGATTTTACCAGCAAGCGTAAGACCGTTTGTTATACCCATTTGCAAATCTTCACAGACAGGCAGTTCAAGCTTTTTATCACTGGATACATCTTTAAGTGTGTTTGACATTGCAGTACCTGGGCAATCTACCGCTTGACCAATAAACAACGTATCGGAATGAGATGCTAGCATCTCCATAGATCGTTTTAATTCATCAAAGTATTTCATAATTAAAATTGTACTCGTTGGCCGGCTCCTGCATGGGGCCATTTGGTTTCATATTTATAATGATAAACATATTCATCATTAATTCCATCGTAAGGATGGTCTTTTGTATTCCAAGTTTCTTTTGTGTCTGTACAAACTGATTTACCATTATCTTCAATTATAAACTTAATAGGCAAGTCATGAGCTTTTGAATATCTCAAGCATTCATCAAAGGAGCCTGTAAGAGCAGTCATATCGCCTACAAAGCAATAAACTTTATTATTACCACCGCTTCGTTTAATATCTAATGCTAATCCAACACTAATAGGTAAGATGCCTGTTACAATTGCAGAAGAAAAAATTCTATATTCCGGAAAGCTTAAAGAGATAGAATGGCCGGACATAATTTCAGCTTTGACTTGATCAGGAGGTACACCTTTAAGTAAACACTGATAATGACTCCTCCAAGTACATAAAACCCAGTCATCTTTGTTAATATTTTTAAATATCTTAATGCTCTCTTCTTCGTTACCTGAATATAGATGAACAGGAGCCTTAATTTTTGAATTATTAAACTCTTTAGCTATATCTTCTTCAAAATTTATTAAGTCTTCTTTAGTCATACAACCTCCTCTTAAGTTTTACTTTTGTCATTTCTTGAATATTATCTACTTGTTTCTGCCCATATTTTCCTCGTACAAGGTTTAAAAAAGGCTCGTAGCTATGATATTCATCATATGCTTCATCTCTAAATTTTAATATGTCAGCTGCTGTACATTTATCCGTTCGTGATGGTAGAGTATCGTAACCAAAGAAAGAATAACCTTCATACGTCTTAGGTAACTGATATCCTTTATCAATTGCATCTCTATATAATTGGCTCCCTGGTAATGGCATTGCTGCATATGCATTCCACCCCATAGTACATAAATTTTTACTAAGTTGTAATGTTTTTTGCATGGATTCCTGGGTATCGCCAGGTAATCCAAAGATATAATTACCCATTACATTAATATCTGCATCATGTATCTGTTTAACAACCTTTTCTATATCAACTTCCTCAAATTTACCCTTGGCAACTTCTAATCTTACCGACTTTTCACCACTTTCTATGCCGAGTGCTAACCATTTAATACCAGCGGCTCTGACTGTAGTTAAAAGATCCGGTCTTCTTACTGTATCAATCCTAGAATATGCCCACATTGTTAATTTATCAACATATGAACGTTGACTAAGGGCTAAACACAGGGGTTCGTAGTACTTTTTATTGAATAAAAACAATTCATCTGTAATTTTTATAGTATAAACGCCTAATTCTGCTAATTTATCAAATTCTTTAATAATAAACTCAGGAGACCAGTGTCTCATAAGACTATAATTACCAGCAACACCAATTTCTTCATTATCATTGCGGTTTAGTATATTAATCATGCAAAAATTGCATCCAAACTGGCATCCTAGTGAAGTTTGAATAGCAGCATAGGGAGAACGCTTGGTTTCATCGTATTCTGCATGCCACATCGGGGCTCTGTACAAGTCTAACGGTGCTTTGTCGTATGGTAGTAGATCCCACGCATATCCAGGTAGATCTACGTCCATTCTATCGCGAGGGACCACCTTTTCAGGGGGATTAAACGTTGGTTTACCGTCTTTTCGCCATACAACGCCGTTAATATCACCTAAATCGTTAATATCTATGCTTTTTAGGCTTAAAACGTTTCTTAAAGAGTAAACACCTTCATTTGCAAATACAAAATCAATAGAAGGTTCATCTTTTAATGTTTTTATTGGGAGTGCTTGTACATGTGAACCAATATAAGCTATAGGTGCTTTAATATTATGCTCTTTAAGGTAGGTGGATAGATATAATGCACCAGACATGTTAACCGTGCCGGCATTTACATTTTGACCATATACAACAAAGCATATAAGACGTGGGTTTAGCTGTTTAATACGCTCTAAAACATCTGAACCTGTTAATTGTTCGGCGTTTGCGTCGCATATACCAACTTTATGCCCTATAGACCTGCATGATTCTGCAAGTAATAGTGACCATGTAGGTGGTTCAATGGCGGCATACTTATCAGCAAGGTCTTGATATATACCTTTACTGTTACCTGGTGATATAAATAATACGTCAATCATAAATTTGTAAACTCTCTATCTCTAAATGTTGTAATAAGTTGGTAACCTTTAATTAATTCTTTAATTCCATCATCTAATGTAAATTTTGGTGACCATCCTAGACTTTCTAGTTTTTCATTGGAAACAATATAGTTCCGCTTATCGAAATCTTCAGTAAATTCTTCTTCTATAATTACTAATTCCGGAATATATTGCTTAATACATTGAGCTAGTTCTAATTTACTTAGATTAGCCATAGATAATCCTACATTAAATGGTTCACCCACACACTTATCATAATTTTCTATTACAAATAAGAAAGTATTGGCGATATCTCTCACATGAATGTAGTTTCTTTTAAAGGATGATTGAAACAACACAAGTAATTTATCCGTAACTGCACGGTATACAAAATCATTAACAAGAAGATCTAGTCTCATTCGTGGAGAAAGACCGAAAACTGTTGCCAGCCTTAACACTACACCTGATCGATTACTATCCAACACAGCTTCTTCGGCAAGACATTTTGTTTTTGCGTAATGTGAGAGAGGTTTAAATGGACTGTCTTCTGTAATGATACTTTCGGAAGAACCATATTGAGAGTTTGTATTTGGAATTATTAATTGTTGGTTTTTTGATGTATTGTTTACAATTGTTACAATTTGCTCCAAATTAATCTGTGAAGCTAATTCTGGGTTACTATCACATGCGGGCATTCCAACAATAGCAGCTAGAGGAATTATAATATCAAAATCTTTTAAATTTACTAATGATGTTAGATATCTAACATCACCTTTAATAAATGTAAAGTCCTTGTTATAACAATAAGAGGTTAAACTCTGTTGTTTATAGATAAGATTATCAACAACGGTAACTTTATACTTTTTATCAAGGAGTAACCCTACTAAAACACTTCCTAGATAACCTGCTCCTCCTGTAATTAATACTTTCATAAATTAACTGTCTCTACTTGATAGTATAGCTTTGGTTAGATCAAATGGCCAATGAAAATCATACTTTTTATCATGCCATTTAACAGTATATTGGCTGTTTATACCTCCATAATGCTCAGTCATCTTATAACTAAATAAACATTCATTACTAATACAGTAGTGACCGTTAACACAATCTGCAGGTACTAATACTTGCTGTCTTGTTTTATTATCTAAATAAAACTCTGCCCATTTTTTAGTTGATGGCTGTGCAACAACTAGGTATATCTCTCCATATAGACATGAAATAAGTTTCCAGGTCTTATTGTCTCCATGTAACCCTCTAAATACTCCCTGCCTTGATTTCGAAAGCGTATCTAAAACAAAATCTTTATCTTTAAAATTAGTTTGAATATATTTATCTTTTAAAACTGTCTTTTTAAATTCCCAACTATCATATGATTCGAAATTATGACCTCTTTCGTCTTCATATATATCGGGTGTTATTAGAGTTAACCCTCTAATATCTTTAATGTTAAACGTTG
>TARA_R100000963_G_scaffold23960_1_pt1 | contig 20104 bp, 30 predicted proteins | sample TARA_R100000963 | Tara Oceans TARA_R100000963 (sample SAMEA2621010) | marine metagenome | biome: marine biome (ENVO:00000447); feature: mesopelagic zone (ENVO:00000213); material: "saline water (ENVO:00002010), including plankton (ENVO:xxxxxxxx)" | depth 700 m | reverse complement strand
TACTCTTCTTTCCGCACGCCTTACTATATAAGTATTTCGCTTGACTGGGCGTTATGGCATAGCATTTCTTATTTCTATACTCTTCTCTTCGTATTAATATCATTGATATCCCTCCTTTCCTTACTAATTGCTCTCCTTCTCTTATCTGATGAGGAGCAATAGAACGGCCACTGCCATAGTATAGAGGAAAAGAAGTAAGATTCCTACTTGTTTTAGCTTCCAACATAATTGGTCTTCCTCTGTATACAGTAAAGAAGTCGGCTGGTTGTTTTTCAGCAACAGCTTGTTTAATGAATCTATTAATGTCATTTGTATCTTGTATCCTGAACCACCATATGTGACGGCTCGACTTTAGGCTACGTCTAATCTCACTCTCAAAGTTCTTTCCAGTATCTCTCTTTCCCATATAGCATCACTACGCTAAATTATTTAAGACAATACTTAATAGAGGATGCTCCATTAAGTTCTGCTTAATATATATCTATAGTGATGATATATAAAGCTTTGCTAAATAACGCATAATACTAAGAAGAGCATGATGCCAAACCATACTATGTATACAATAGCACCACCTATATTCTCTTCATTAGTGCTATCAATATCGCTATCATCACTACTTGTTCTTCCTAATACAGTATCTATAAGGTTCGTAAAGAACATATAAAACACCTCCCTCCATACAAATCAAACTCAGCCATTGATATACGTTTACCACACATTACACACCATTTATCTTTTAACCAACCCATCTACTTCGAAGCTTTATACGCTCTTTGTAACGTTGAATTTAATCTCTTAGTCATATCGACTTTACGTTGTTCAGTATCATCAGAGGCATAGCCATCATCTTTATATCCATGAGAGTCAGGTAACTCTTCCTCCTCCTCAGCGTCTTCTTCATCCGTTGGCAGGTCTATCTGCTTAGGCATTTTCCAAGTAACAGATGCCTTAGCTTCGTCTATCAAAGCCAATACCATCTTTATACTATTCTTCAAGGATTCATTATCCGTGTTCTCTGCTATCTCAAAGTCCATATCCTTCAACATCTGCTTTGATACATATGGTGAACAATACTTCAACATGATTTGAATCATGTGCGTTGCTTCTAATCTATTCGTTGTCATTCTTCTCACTTCCACTTTTATACTTGCGTGGTCTTAAGACCATCTTTCTCATACTACGGCCAAACCGTCTATCTATTCCTACTAATATTTCTCTTATCATTTTCATATTCCTCCAATGACATATCATATTATATCATATATCTATTTAAAGGTTGCGGTAGAGAGAGATATAGCCAAAACAAAACTGAGACGTAGCTGAACGTTTAATGCGTATAGCTGTTCAACTACAACAAATATAGACAAGCTACCTTGTTTATCACTCGCAATGAGCTTACTCCTTGAGCTGTTCTGTTTATATCCGTCGTGTAACAATATAGAGTTAGACTATGCGGGCTCTTGTTTTCTCATATTGAATGTCAGGTCTAAGTTAGAGTTCTCATAACTGGGAACTTATATCTCCTCACCATCGACTACGACGCTTCGGATAGGGTTTCTCGCTTGACGTATAGTCAGCGCCATAATGATTAGGCTAACTGCTATACTTGGTTCGGTTCAAAGATAACACCATAATTGTTATCTCCCCATCCTCATAGTGTTCAGTCCTACTCTTCCCTGCTTAAGGTAATACCGCTTATTGCTATCCACCTATGTTTTTCAATAGGCAAGTTCAGATAAGCGTAGGTGGCCTGTGTTATCACTATGTCTCTCAGTGGCTTTTGGGCGTATGTATTCAGGTCTCTACCGCATTTCGTGGGATAGAAGCAACTGCTGACTCATCTCGTGGTGAGCCAGCGAGAGGTAACAACAATGAGCATTGAAAAAAGGGTGTTACTTCTATCCTATCACGTTTGGTATATCTTAAGGTGTAATTCTCAGCATCATCCACATCCATATCATTATAAAGAAACCTATAAGTAGATACCATTCAGCTTCTTCTATGTCTCGTGGGTTGTGCCATAGTTCTATTAATCTCTTTTTAATTCTCACTCCATTACTCCTGTAATCTCTCCTTTATATTCATAGCCCCACTTATCTCTAAGGTGGACATAGACATCATCATTATTCATAGATGCTGTTATATCTACTATCTCAAATTCATCTACTACTATCTTGTCTGGAGTAACTAACAACCTTGCCCCTATGTCCATTCTTCACCATAGAAAGCAGGGTCATTCTTCATCCGTTCAAGCCATGCGTCTTGATATTTAAGAGGAGATTGATAATGTATTAGTTCACATATCTCTAATAACAGTTCTCTATATCTCTCTTTTTCTTCTTTATTACAACAGTCTATACATTCTGGGTTCATATTTTTAACACCTTTCTCATTATTCTACTTAGTTTTTGTGGAAGGGTAGTAGCATCCCTTACTTCAATATAATTATTAAACATCTTAGCCATAGTCCACTCGGATGCACCACCAAATCCTATCTGTATGATACTCCAACCTTTACCTTCTAACTCTCTAACTATACCTCTAACATGATTCAAAGCACCACTACCTCCATATCTTTCAGCGGCAGGTTGTCCGTCTGATAGGACTATCATTAACTTATTAGATAGAGGTTGGTCACTCTCTTTAGTTACTTTATCAGCAACGGCCCATATAGCATTACCATCTCTATTTTCAAACTTCGGACTCATAGCACCCATAGCCATAGGTCTATCTTTCATAGTCGGCCCCCAATACTGAGTCAGATTGGTAGAGCCACTATCGTTATGCCATCCATCAGCACCATCAGCAGTATGACCATATACCCATAGGTTTAACTTAGGGTTATCAACCAACGCTTCTTTGATAGCGATAGCGGATTGTCTGGCGTAGCGCATACGATACCCAGAGGACATACTACCCGATTCATCTACCAGTATGGTTACATCTAAAGGTTTATCCTCATTGGTATAGTCCATCTTAAATAGTTCTCTGGCACCCATAGGTATACGATGTAATACTCTCTTATCTAACTTTCCTCTCTTTTGATTTCTTATAGTATACTTCTGTGTGTTACCATATAGGTTAATCTTCCTCTTTAGAGATGTTATCACAGAGCGCATCTGTTTAACTTCTTCTTTGTATACGTCACGTTCACGTTCATCAGGCATAGCATTTCTCCAAGTAATCTTAGTTTGTTTGGGATATAATACTTTATCCTTACCCATTTTAGTTTCATGGTAGTCACTATCTTCAAGTTCTTTGATAGACTTAGCTATCTCTTTGTCCAACATATCTTTAGATATACCATAATCAGATAAGGTTTGAATAGTATCCATATGTCCCGTATCACTATCAAAAGATACCTTTACAGGACTTCCCTTCTTATCCCAGTCTGATTTTAAATCTCTCTCCATTTGCTCTCTTATACCTTCCATCTCTTCTTTGGAAAGCATATCACCCAAACGCTCTTCTATATCTTTCATAGCTTTCTCTAACTTACCTTCGGTATCATCATCCGGCGCAAGCTCTTCGCATAGGGCTTTCATATACTGAAATATAGAGTCAAATGCTTTGTATGTAGATTCTCTATCATCCAAACCATGTTGTAATGCTTTAGCAAAAAATCTTATATGTGGCCCATGACGCTTCCTTCTATCCTTATCTATAACCTTAGGATATCTTACAAAGGCTAATAGAGTATTGATAACGTCTAAGAACTCATCTTTATGTGCGTCGGATATCTTATCTTTATTCTTATCAAAGAAATGTTCCTTAACCGCATCGATATAACTAACAAAACCAGCACAGTTCTTAGATAGTTGTTTTTCTATATACTCATCTTCTATTATGTTAACAATGTTATGCAACAGTTTCTGTTCATGCATATTCAATTTGTGGTCGTGAGCATACTCCCTTTCCCAATCTTTGATAGGGGTAGTATGTATTAAATGTAATTTCTCATGGATAGAGAGTCCTGCGGCTATATCTAACATATCATCGTTATCTTTTAGTATAGTTCCGTCTATCACTATACGTCCGTTGGTTATATTAGAATAGTTGCGTCCCTCTTCGTATGCAAAGTCTAAAGTGTGTGATACTGTTGGGTCTACTACCTTACATAGAGAATCTAAATGTCTCTTATGCTTAAGCAGTCTCCCTGTATCAGTAGTAGCACTACTACTCCAGCTACCACCCCACATAGAAGTCATAGGACTCATGCGGTCAGTTATACCACTAACACCACGTTGCCACCATGATTGACCACCACCCCAAGTATATGACGAACTTCTGTTCCACATATCACCTGTGGTTGAGTCTACCTTAGGGGCTAAAGTGCTATGCGTTACCGCTGTTGAGGCTGAAACATAGGGGTCGATAGATGTAAAAGATACTCCGCACTCATTACAGTTGCCATGACCATCATCATCCGTCCAACCCTCACAAGCATAACAGTAGTTGTCATCGTCATCGCCTATCCAGCTATCTATATCGCCGTAGCTCTTACCGTCTATCCCTTTTTCAGCTTCCCAATCCATACATCTATCTCCTCTATATCACTATCTTCCTTAAGTTCCATAGTCATTTTATATTCAAAACACTTTAATGTTCTTCTTTGTGCACCGATAGAACACTGATAGATAAATCTATCTTCGTCCGTTATCATTCCTTTAACGAGACTATATGCTTCATTAACAGTAAGCTTAACATCATTAGTGCTATTCTTTTCTATCTTACCTTCATCTATCAGTCTACGCTTATAAGCACCTATATGTCTCCCATTAACATTAGTGTTAGTGAAACATTGCTTCATTACCTTTGAACATTCAGTAGGGGTAAGACCATTCTTTAAAAGATACTCAGCTATTGTGTGCCAGTATAGGCTTTTCTTCATCCTTACCATTCTATTCACCCATACTTTGAATACATTGTATTACCTTTACTCTTTCAGTGTCATCCCCACCTTGAACCGGATAGAAAGGTAGACAAGTATGCTTAAGTCCATCAAGCAGTGTCATACCATCTACCACTAACTCAGCAGTAGTGATAGCCATTCGAGTAGATACGGCTACGTTAAGCTCTTCAGCTTTATATAAGTCTCTAATCTTCTTAGTAAACTCAGTTATACGTCGAGCATCATCTTCACCTATCGATGGAACACGGGTCATTATAAGTTCCTGTTCTTTAGATTGTGGTAGATACTCTAATTCGTATATACCTCCAGTGAATCTATCTTTCCACGCTCTATCTAAATCGTGAGAAGCACCTAAATACTCTCTACCGATATTAGCAGTAGCATAGAAGAACGCCTGTGGGTCTATCGTTACGGTATCTGCTCCATCCGACTCGTCTAAGGCTAAATACTTCTGTCCATCTAAGACAGGCATCAGTATATTACCCAAGTCTCCAGTCCTATCCCTCGTTACTTCGTCAAGCATAACGAAGCTATTATGTTGGATAGCTGACACGAATCGTGATGGTTGAAACCACGTGCCACTATCCTTATCGAATTTAGTATCACCCAATAATTTAGCGGACGGATTCATAGTATCACCAAAGTTAAACGCATAGAACTCTTTTCCAGCTATATCTGCTAATATCTTTCCGAGACTACTCTTACCACAACCGGATGGCCCTGTCACGAGTATATACTTACCTCGAAAGATGTTTCTCAGCATAGTATAGAAAGTCATATTGTTAGTGAACTTGAACTCCTCCGGCACCTTAACGGATGCCTTTAGTTTTCCTATCACTGAATCGTCTATCACTGGTTCTGGCTTTACTTCTATCTCAGGTTCCTCTCTTTCCCCCGATTCCATTTTCTCTATCATTGATTCCTCTTCATCACTATCTCCACCTGCTAAGGTTTCCCATAGTCCTGCGGTTTCTATACCTTCTACAGAATCTATATCTTCGGGTTCATCGCCCCGTGCGCTCACTATCTTTATTTCGTCGTCGTCCATATGTTTCCTTTTTTCATATTTTAATAAACCTAATTCAATGGTATATCTATGACTCAGATACCCCATCTCTTATATCCTCAGGCACTTGAGTATAACTACACTCATAGTGCGTCTTATCATCACGCCACTCTCTAAACTTTGGGTGACGGATAGACCCCGACGGATACCAATCATTACCTTTAGCTGTAAAGATACGTCCTTTATATTTCTCAGCGTTATCGGTATAGTCCTGTCGTTGAGCGTCAGTCAATCCGCCACATTCTACTATAACATCTTTATCAATGAGAGTTCCTTTTACTGCTCCCACTTGACCTTTATACTTACTTGAGTCATTCGCTGGTTCGAAACCGACACAGATATAATCCATCTCTATCTCTTTCTTCATACGTGCCCAAGCATTCTTATCATCAAACTTACTATAACTACTCTTAAAGACTAATCCTTCATATCCATATGATATGATAAAGTCCTCCCATAGTTCTTTCCACTCACTCTTATCACTAACGTGGACTGGTATTATCAATGGTAGCTTAGCTCTACTCCCTTCATCAAAGTCATATCTACTATCCTCAAGCATTCTTATTGCCTGTCTCAAGTATCTACGTCTCGTATACAAATCCTTATCTCTTAAATCCCTTGTCTCATCTCTACCTCTCATCTTAGAATATAATATATCAAAGGGATAAAATGAATTCTCCTCTATATCCCCCATACGCTTAGCCCAATGACTACGGGCCATCCACTCTCCTATCAATACGAAGTCATCACTATCTCGTGGCCATACTCCATCAGCTACTATGTTTCCAGTTCGGGACTTGATAGTCCACTGACCTTTTGATATATCCATAAATCCATACATACCGTCCATCTTTAGTTCTACGCTATCATACTTCTCAGGTATAACAGTATCAATAGCACCTCTATATCTTATCTCAGACATCTTAGGTCTATCTATGTGTTCCGGTCTACTCATCATTGTTCTCCTTAAACATATTCTCAGTGTAAGACTCTATCTCATCTACCCAAGCATAAGGTCGTTCTCTTATCAGTTGAGCTTCTACCTTAAAGTCTTCAGCTATTTTCTCAATTACGTTCATTTTTTTCTCCGTGCTATACAGTATCACTTTAGTATTTAAAGCTTTTGGTGCCTCTATACCTCTCCGGTCTCAACATCTACTACGCTACAGTGGGGACAGTTATACTTATTAACGCTCTTCATACCCACATAGTTCATACCACAATCTAAGCAACGCATCAGTTGGTCTCCTTATCTTGAGTATAGTCAATAATCAGTGTTACTATGTCTTCTTTCAGTTCATCCGTTAGTGTTTGGATAGGAAGGTCATATATCCACTCTATTACAGTGCTTCTATTCATCAGTTAGGTCTCCTACGTCTAATCATCGCACGGTCTACTCTTGACTTATCATATCCATAGGTGCGCTTACCGCTTATCCCTCCGGACTGTCCCTTTATTTGATATTTCTTAAAGGTATTAGTTATCTTATCCTTATCATAATCTTCCATATACTGAAAGGTAAACATTATCTCTTTAATTTGGGTTGCTATAGCATATGGGTGCTTCTCTGTCTTAGGCCATATCCTTAATACTATCTCTTCCATATTCTTATAGATTGGGTCATCCATACCTCTCACATGAATCAGGGGTATCTCAGACTTAGCACGTATAAAGTGCTTAACATCTTCTATAGTTACTTCTTTATCCATCTCACCAACCTCTCATATCACAAAGACAGGTATTATTCTCTACTGCACAGTCACATACTATGCATACTTCTATACCAAACTCATCTATGCGCATAGGCTCAATTTCTTGACGTAGACTAATAGGCTCTATACGGCTCATAGGTCTACTCCGGATAAGCACTGTTGTCTTATCGCTTCAGCGTGCTCGCTGTATACTTCATAACTCTGAAAGAGATTGATAGAAGGCACTGACTTGAAATATAGGTCAGTTATGTTATTCCTACGTTGTCTGTAGGAGGTGTCTACGACTCGAACTCTATGCTTAGGTAAAGACTTTATATCTTTAGATAAGGCATATAGCTGGTCTGGGGTTAGGCTCTCAATTAGGTCGCTCATTTCCGTCATAATCTACAGTGTTTCCTCCCTATTTAAGCTTTTCGGTGGTAGCCTATATTATACTATATTAAGATATAGCTTAATTAAGAGCTATATTAAAGACAGAGTAAAATGCTTAGTAGAGCCTATTAATTGCTTAATAGTGCTTAATTATAATATACTGTTGTAGGGTGTATATAAGTATTTTGTTCTTCGAACACATATAGGGGCTCTATTTGTCATTTCTCAGTGCAAAGTAGAGACTGAAAGGTAAAGGTTCTCACAGCTCGATAGCGACGTTTATGGCTATATGCTCCATTTAGCAAAAAACTCTCTTGTCGTTATATGCTTAGTTGGCTTTATAAAGCTTCTCACCTATACTCCGACGATAGGGTGCATCATAGAGCCCATAGTATATAAGCTTGACGTATAGAGCTAAGGATATAGCATGCTATTTTGTAAAAACATATAGATTAAAAAACACATGCATTTTTTGAAAAGTTTAGGGTGCCCGAAAAAAAATAAGGTTTTGGGACGGCGGTAGTTCAAACCGTTTCCAGTCAGGAATCTACCACAAGCAAGTTCAGGTCAGACGATACATACAGAGAAACGAGCCAGCTATAAGGGATTGGAGGGAAATGTCGAGTGTCCATATTAGTTTTAGAAGAAGCGGAGGTTACTCTTTAAAATATTACTTCAACAAGGTTCTAAGCGATTGACTGAGGGAAATGTCGCAATTTTATGTGGTTGTTTCGATAGTGTGCGAATGCGTGACTTAACTTACCGTCCCGTTTTATCGACGTCAGATAAATATAAGGTGGGGAGGAATCGCCTCCCCTACGTTTTTACTTAAAGCTTAACCCGTTTAACCGAGTTTTGCTATTTGAGCTTTTAACTCTTCCAAAGAAATCTTACCAGCTTTTACTGCTTCGATTATTGACTCCGGATTAGCGTTAACTTTTGGAACACCACGACTTCTTAAACCTTGAAGCTGAGCGATTTTGCTCGCCATCATTGACTGAGCTTTTTCGTTTGCTTCCAAAGTGTCACGAAGTGCGACAAGTGTGTCGTATTTGACTCCAGCAGGAAGACGGCCACCTTTCGGTGCCGTATATCCTAATAGGGTCATTATACCTACTACTAAACCTTCACTACGAGGTGAAGCTAAGTAGTCCATAGCTGTGCTTTTTTGAGTTGCTTTTGTTGCTACCATTTTTTATACTCCTTGTGTTATACCAATAGAGACTATCTATTTAAAGCTTTCGCTTATGAAGAGATTATCTGCCTCAATTTCATATCTTCTCCGCCCCAGTAGGGCGATTCAAAAACGTCGTTGCCGTGAAGCAATTCCATTCTCAGTTGGTCGTGCATTCCGACAGGGAACGCTCCAATATTTACTTTCTCACGGTAATGTCCGGACTTGCCGTATTCCGTGTCGCCAATCTCAGCGTAGTAGGTGGCCAAAGGCACCTCTTTCGCTTGCCAAGGCAGTGCTGACTTAGTTACAAAGTTCTCTCTTCTGCTCATAGGTATACAGTGTATACCCCCTATATAAGCGTTGCGGTAGAGGCTATCGTCGACAAAATATAAAACCTATCTTTTGGGACGGTTTTTGGCGTCCCGCTCGCAAAAAATCGCATGCATTTTTTTACATGCCGAAACCTTTAAATAGGGAGTGACTATTGGTATATTAGGAGTAAAATATGACTGAAATACAACAAATCAGAAATGAATTTCGATTCAGAAGAATGCCAGCACGACCAAGAGTTAAGGCCAATATCCACACGTTGGGTATGGTTGAAGCTCTTGAAGCAAGACGAAGAGGGCTCGATAAATGAGCAAAAATCTTTGTGGTAAAACTCGACCAGTAGATAACCCCTATGAAATATGGAAGGGGTCAAATGGATTTGAGTGGAGAGTATTAAAAAAATATCAGAAGCCAGAGCTTGAGGCTAAGAACTCACACGCTCGTTGGTTCTGTGCTGTAAAGTCAAATATGACTTATGGCGAATTTGAATACGGGGACACTTATGTCTCAGACATAAAGACCTACGGACTCAAACAGTAAACTTATAACGCGTGGCGTTGTTTACCTCTGGAGTTGGGCCCTCCTAAAAAGGCCCGCAACTCATTTATGAGTAGGCAAAAAACACATGCCTTTTTCAAAGACCGCTGGCCAGCGAGCGCCACATTAATGACTGAGCGCTGACCTTGTTTATATAGGGCGTTTAATATCCTTCGTCTTCATTTTCAGGGAAGATAAAATCTTCTGCGACCCAAGAAGCTAATTTTTTATTTTCTTTAGCTATTTGTTTGTCTAACATTTTTTCGATTTTATCCAACGCTTCTATTGTAAAAGAAGCTTGACCTATTTCTGTTAAGTTCATCTTTTGACCTCCTCAAATACTTGGTGTAACTCTTTAATCCTTTCGAGGACTTCTTTAGCCCACCTGTTTCTATTGTGACCTTTTAAAGGTTCACCTCTGTAGGTATCGTCAGCCCAAATGCTAACCATACCTTTGATTGTTCCTAAAGCCCAAGACTCATAACTGTATTGTTCACGGCTCATAGGCTCGGCTTCGTTGGCTAATTTTAAAGTTCTTCTTATTGAATTCATTTATTTACTCCTTGTTTTATTATTTCTTTTGCTGTCATCAGCACGTCCTCGTAGTATTCCATATCTCGGTCTTTGAAGCAGTAAGGCGTTATTCCTGTAGACTCACACGCTCGGTCGAGATTTTCTAAGGTGTGGCGTATAGCCATTAAACCAGTCATACAAACTAATTTTTCACCGTTGGTGATAGTTTTCATTTAATCACCTGCCCCTGTAGGGCTGAAGAATTCAGTAAAATATTCACTGTCACAATCTTCACATAGTCCGCCGAATAATCGACTCTCAAGCTGGCAGTTATCGCACTCCCCAAACGTATCTTTATAGTGTTCACTCATTATAGTTTCCTCTATCTTAACTGTAGCGAGAGAGTATTTAAAGCTTTCTCTCTAAAAGGTATATAAGTCTCCCCCTGCCTTATATAGTGCGTTTTGAATCCCGCTCAATGTTTTTAGTAATTTTTTTAGTAAGCCCGTGCTTAAATTAAAAAATGAAAAACACATGCATTTTTTCAAAAAAGGGTGAGCGGGCGCTATATCGGACTATATATACCCCCTCGATGCTTATATACTAAAACCACCCATAGCCTTATATACTTTGTCGCTACAGGTATTATAGAGAGGTAAAGAAATGAACTATAACACTTGGTTACTAAATTACTTAGTAAACACAATATACGCAACAAGAAAACTGTAAACACTTCAAAGTGGAAAATCAGAACCAGCCGGTTTCAGGGGCCGAATCCCGACCGGTGGCGACGCATTAAGCGCCTTAATTAGGGAGTGCTCTTTTCCACAATTAGATTAGAGGGAGATATCCCTTTATCGTGAGTGGCCGAATAAATCCTACCCAACGGATTAAGGCACGCCGACTTGCTCCAACGTTCAAGTGAATGAGGAGGTAGAAGGTGGTAAGCGACTACAAATAACTACTTAGGTAGTTGGGAGTTGCTTTGGGGGTCAACCAAGAATCCCCCCTCACACCGGTTAGGAAGATGAAAATAGTAAAATAGTATTACACCTAACCACCTTACTTTTATAATGAGTAGGAAGTTCATAGCCACTATAACGTATAACTTAGTGGTGTCGTTCTGATATTTGTTTTAAGGTTCGGGTATAATCCGAAGTTAAATAATGTTGGTCGCCGGACAACGAATGGCGAAGCTTAAAATATGAGTTCATGGCTCACGTGGTTGAAAGTCCACTGTTAGGGTGAGGGGTTCTGGGGCACCCCAACCAACAACTTTTAGGGCGACCTAAATTTCAAAAATACATGCGATTTTCTAAAAAGTGTGAGCGGGACGTAAAACGGGGTATATAAGGGAAGAGGAGGTTTATATACTATCTGGAGGCAAAGCTTTATATACTTTGAAACCGTAGGTAATATAGAGAGAAAGAGGTAATTAAAAATGAGTAAAAACGAATTAATAAGACTTAGCCAGTGGCACGAATACACCGAAAACGGTGGCAGTGCAGAATTTGAGGTATTTTATACCCACACAATACCAAACCAAAAACTTTTGGTAAAGGTAGCAAAGGGTAAAACCCTATTATCGAGAGGTGTTTAAATGGTTGAATATCAAACCAATAAAGTGGGCTTCGTAGATTGGGACGGGCGTTTTATGTCGGTTCATAATTTTTATGTTGAGCTTTTGGGCTCCAGAATGGAAGGCCCAAATAGTCTTTATTGCCACACCGTAGGCTGGGCAAATTTGCACAGCTTCGGAACCAAACACGGCAGTCTTGACGACGGCGAAGTTTGGGACTTAATTAATAGTGTAGGTGCTCGATTTGTGGCCTACCCAAATAAAGAGGTGTATAAATGTTAAGTCGTAAACACTATAAGGCCGTAGCTGAGATATTAAGCCACTACCCAGAGGGGGACATTAGCCCCCTTGAGGTTATGGTTATACAGTTTGCGGATATGTTCGCACAGGATAACCCCCGATTCGATAGGGGCCTATTCTATGAGGCGTGCGGGGTAGGGGCTTAGGCCATCCCCCTCCCCTATGAGCCCCCTCGATAGATTAGATAAGGTATTGAGTGAGTGTGTAGTTAACGCCCTTAAGCTATTAGCTAAGGGCAAGCTATAACGCTATATATAAAGCGATTAAAAATCGCATGCATTTTTATATTTATTTATTATTATTAGCTATAGCTTTTGCTATAGCCCGCCATCGACGATTAAATCTAATCGCCATTTATACCCAGCCCTATGCGGTCAAAGACCCGCTGGGTATCTATGAGGCCGTCCCCAAAGGCCAACTCCATACTAAGGGACAATATATAATCTGTCCAGTGGGTGGTTGATGGTGGGCTCATCGGTTCCACCTTGACATACGTGTAGACGTATCTTGTCTTGATGTCTGGGCCCATATCTGGTGGGCTACTATGCGGGCAATTACCCTTGCGTTGTGCTTATTAATTTGTTGTTGTGTAATCATTGTTTTACCTCTATCAATACTCTAACGAGAGAGTATATAAAGCTTTACATCATAAACATATATAAGGCACGGGGAAGTATATATAGTGCATTATACGTCCCGCTCAATGTTTATTGATTATCTTCTTCGCAGCTGAAACAAACACCCCCGGTCTAAATGAAACAGGCCCCGCCCCAATCACAGCGCGAGCTAGGGGTATAAACACATCGAGTCATTTTTTGAAAGTGGTATCTTAATAATGATATATTACTATAAACACTTGGTAGAGCCTAAGAGCTATATTAAGATATATATTAAGACAGAGAAGGAAAACCTTATATACTCAGACATGTTAATAGTATTAGTGAAAAATCATATGACAAAAACTACGCAAAATAACATTAAGTGGACATGTAATGAAATCCGCGACTTGCTCTTGAGCAAGAACAAAGCTTATGGCGATTCAGCCTTAAGCCCTGATAATATTTTTAGTAAGCTCGATTCAGCACAGGCTATCTGTGCACGTATCGATGATAAGCTTAGCCGTATAAAGAATAACGGGCTCGATGATGCAACAGAAGATACATTAGACGATTTGATAGGGTATCTTATTTTGCTCAAAATATCAAGGGACAATTCAACCACACGGGAGACTGTATTTACCACGTGTAATTGTGAACATGGGTGGCATGGTTGTACATGCGATACAGGGTATGTGCCTCCATGGAGCCAAGAGATTAGTAAAGAAGGAACTGAAGTGAGAGTATTTATGCATGACAAAATTAGCAAGTAAAAAGATGCAAGAAGGTTTAGCCAAGATAGGTATTAAACCACCAACGGAAGGCGAAATGAAGCATATTTCTCCAGAACAGATGACTGCTGCCGAGGAAGCTATGGTTAACTCAGACAGCACTGAACATGAGACTAGCGACATAGAGCCTAATATTACAATGAGTATCAAGAAGAAAGCAGAGATAGAAGCTAATGCAACTCAGGACCAATACCGCCAGAACTTAGTAGATGCTTCTCTGAATGAAGGAGGTTCTATACACCCTCTGTTGATTAATCCTAAACAAACAGGAGGCTTAGGTTTATGCAACCCGTCGATTTATGATGACGGAGATGATAATTTTTTAGTAGTGGTTAGGAACGTATCCTATACACTACATCACAACGAGGGAGACCAGAAGTTCCAAACTCCTTGGGGACCCCTGAATTATGTACGTCCCGATAATGACGCTACTCTTAGGACAACCAACTTCGTTGGTAAGTTAGATAAGAACGGTAAAGCCATAGGAGGTTTGTTATGGGCGCACAAGGTAAATACTTCTAAGTTTAAGAAGCCCCCAGTTTGGGAGTTCGTAGGATTAGAAGACGCACGTATAGTAAGGTGGAAAGACCAGAATGGAAAACCTACCTTATACATATGTGGATGTAGGAGAGACGTAAAAGAAGATGGTGAGAGTCGTATGGAGATGTCCAAGATTAAAATCACCAAGAAGGGAGTAAAGGAAACTGCTAGACACAGAATTCAACCACCAGTAGATAAAGACGCCTACTGTGAAAAGAACTGGATGCCTGTTACTGATTTGGATAATACTTTCGTTAAGTGGGTTAATCCTTTAGAAGTAGTCAAGGCATACCCAAGAACAGAAGGTTACAGGAACTCCAGTGAGGTAGAAGTTAAGGCTGACCCTAAGACTGCGTTAGACTTACCTTACAGCCCACGTGGTAGTTCTCAAGTTATACCTTGGAAAGGTAAGTACAGGATATGCGTAACTCACGATGTTAATTTTTGGCATAATGAAAAGGGAGATAGAGATGCTATCTATTGGCACCGTTTCGTAGTATGGGACATGGACTGGAACTTAGTAACAATGTCTAGACCTTGGAAGTTCATGGATGGTAGAATAGAGTTCTGTTGTGGAATGGCTTCTGATGGAGATGACTTACTTATAACGTTTGGTTATCAAGACAACGCAGCTTACTTAGTAAGGACTCCAGAGTCAGTATTTGAAAGATTCTTAGGGATGGAGTTATAATGTTACAAACACAGTTAGAGAAGTTTATTAAAGATACTCAACATCCTGAAAAGAACTTCGATGTAGGATATGAATATGAACATATAGGTCAGTACGCATCAGCTATAGGTTACTACCTTAGTTGTGCAGATAAAACAAATAGTGATAAACTTGCGTATGAATGCTTATTAAGAGTAGCTAAATGTTATTTCGGACAGGGAGACAGAAATGCCCATGAAGAGAATAGTTTGCTTATGGCTATAGAGTTATTACCTAAACGAGTAGAGGCTTATCACTCTTTAGCTAACTTCTATGAGAGGACAAGCGACATGAAGAAGTGTTTAGTCTATGCTAAATTAGGATTAGAGTTAGGAAATGATATAGTATCTCAAGAAGTTATAGAACCATTATACACCGATGTAGGTTATAAAGGATTATATCAATTAAAGTTTGAGCAAGGTGTAGGTTTATGGTGGGTAGGTAGATTTAATGAATCTAGAGCAGTCTTTTTAGAATTACTAGAAGACCCTACTGTATGTGAGGAATATATAGGAATGGTAGAATACAATTTAGCTAATGTCTTAGTTCAAGAGAAATTAGATATAGTCCTTCAAGGACCTTATAGTTCATATGCTTTAGATACCGCTAATCAATACATCACTCTTCCTTTCGTTAATAATGTTATTATATCCTGTTGGGAAAACGACGATGTTCCTAAAATAAAACATTCAGGAATAAAGGTTGTTCAATCACCTGAACCAGATAATAGAGGAACAGGAAATAGAAATCTACAGATTGTTTCTTCTCTAGCAGGAGTTAAGCGCTCAACCGCTCAATATGTCTGTAAGATGAGAAACGACCAGCGTTACACCTTAGATAGCATGTGGAAGATGAATGAAGTATTTAATAAGAACTTTGATAAGAAGATACCTAAAGGAGCCAAGGGTAGAATATTTACCGCAGGATACTTTAAGGAGTTCCCTTTCCATCCTCGTGACCATTTGTTCTGGGGTCATCGACAAGACTTAATTGAATTGTTTAGTACACCATTAGAACCAATAGGTTTACATGAGAAGTTAAACATGGAGAAGGTTGAATTATCTCATTTATATGATTGCTTCATTAGAACTGAAAGTTATATCGGAGCACATTACTGTGCACGCTTTAATTCTAAGATAAAGAAATACTTACTGATGCCAGAAAGATATCTTTATGATGGCGCACCATTTATGAAAGAAGTTATGGACGTTAGTAATGATATACTCGATAAAGTATTTCAGTGTTTCCCAAGAGAAGGTATAGATTTAGCTTGGCCTACATATGGCTGGGAGCATTATCCTTATGAGAATCAAGCAACTGAGTTTGGTGAATCATGGTGTGATGAATGAGTATCTTTCTAGATTCCTCTGACGTCACGGAAATAAAAAGATTCCACGAAATGGGAATCATCCGTGGCGTAACAACTAACCCTACTATAATGAAGAAGGATGGAGTGAAAGATATAAAGAAACGTATTATAGAGATAAGTGAGATAATAAATCCTTATCCCGTTTCTGTAGAAGTGACGACTAATGATATGCAGGAAGCCTACGAACAAGCTATTGAGTTTCATACATGGGGAGAAAATATAAATATTAAAATAACTATACACGGCCCTAATGGTGAACCTAATCTTAAGTTAATACACGACTTAACCCAACAAGGTATAGATGTAAATGTTACAGCTATGATGAATGTAGAACAATGTTTCTTAGCAGCATCTGCTGGAGCTACCTTTGTTTCTTTATTTGGAGGAAGAGTGAATAACATGGGTTATGATTGTAAAGAAGAGATAAGTAAACTCAGAGTGTTACTTGCAGAATTCTCTTTAGAAGCTCGTATAATTGTAGGTTCAGTGAGAGAGCAGTTTAATGTTATGGAATGGTTACACAGTGGAGCACATATAGTTACAGTGCCCCCAGATATACTAGCAAGTATGATTGTACATCCGTATACTAAAGAGACAGTTCAAATGTTTCTTAAAGATGCGGAGGGTCTTTTTGGCTATGAATGATACTACATTAATATTTCCTATGGCTGGTAAGGGTGCTCGCTTTGGTGAGACCTTTAAACCTTTCTTAGAAGTTAATAGTCATGGTACATTTATAGAATTAGCCTTTGAACCATTTAGGAAGTGGTTACCTTATCTTAAAAAAGTAATATTTGTATATCTCAAAGAACAAGAAGAAACATATAACGTTAGTGAGAATTTACGCAAATCCTTTCCTCAAGTATCTTTTGATATTTGTATGTTAAAGAAGGAGACTAGTGGACCAGCTGAAACTGTTCGGATGGTTATTAAAGAAAAGAATATTAGAGGTCCTGCAATCATTTGTGATTGTGACCACGCACTACACGTTGACAATCTTTTTAAATCATTAGGAAGTCACGACCATGATGTTATACTACCTGTGTGGCCACTACGTGGAGAAAATATCAAATCTTGGAGTATAGCTTCTGTTACCAACACAGGAAAGGTTACAGGTATAGCAGAAAAGAAATTACCAGATAGTGCTGGGGAATTCTTTGGAGTGATAGGATGTGTGTGGATAAAACATATAGAGGCTTTTAATTCATATAGCAATAAGAATGTTTCAGATATAGTAGCAGCACAGATTGAAGCTGGAGCGAGAGTACACGCTGTAAAGGTAGACTGGGCTAAATTCTTTGGAGACCCAGAAAGATTGAAGAAGACTCTATCTGAGGAAACTAAAGGAACTATATTCTGTGATTTGGATGGAACTGTGATAGTACATGAGGATTCTCCAACTACTATGGGTATTAAAGTATTAGATGGAGTAGTTCCTAAATTAAAGGAATGGAAAGAAGAAGGTTATTATATTGTCCTAAGTACAGCGCGCAACAGTTTGAATCGTGAATACTTAGTGTCTCAGTTATTAAGAAACAATATAGTATATGATGAATTAATCATGGACCTATCTTCAGGCCCACGTGTGGTAATTAATGACCGTAAACCGTCTGAGTTTCTAAGACCATCTGCTCGTGCCTTTGAAGTTAAACGTAACGAAGGTATATTAGACCTTGAGGTTTCTATACCTCATGTAAATATTATTGAACGTATGAAGGGTGGCTCCTTTGCTGATACTCTATTAGTAGAACATGATGACCAGAAGTTTGTTAGAAAGACTGCTTCTAAGTCTGATAATCTAGAATTGGGTTATATTAAATTAAAGAAGCAATGCAATGAACTAGGAAGGTTTAAGACGTTCTATAATTCTTTAGTACCTAGCGTTACAGCAGAAGAAGACAATTCTTTTGAATATTATTATGAGATGGAATACTTACAAGATTATAAACTTCTATCCAACTGCAACCACCAACTACAATATAGGGTTATAGAGAAGTTACTTAAATTACTAACTAAGAATATATATAATTACAAAGCAACTCTAACAGATGGTCGAGATTGGTTACGCCAGCATCTAGAACAAAAGGTCTATAAGAAGGCTGAACTCTTAGACCATTCAGGAAGACTACGCTTATTATTAGATGAATGTTTAAATTCATTTGGTTGGATACTTGCACCCAAGAGCTTATGTCCTATTCATGGAGATTTAACATTTGAGAACATTCTAGTTGATGAAAAGAATGACGATGTTAAACTAATAGATATGGATGGAGCAGAGTATATGGATGCTATGGAATTAGATATGGGAAAGATGTTTCAATCCCTTATAACATATTATGAAACATGGTCTAAGTTACCAGATGAAGAACTACAATCATTTGACTTTTCTTTAGACTCTCCTCAGATTGAAGGGTATATCAATCTATGGAGTAAGATATTAGATGAAGATGAAGAAATATTAAGAGCTAAGATATATTTCTATACTGCACTTCATTTAATTAGAATGATACCATTCAGGCTGAAGGTAAGCGACGAACAAGGTAGATTTGCTTACAACAGCGCACTTAAATTACTAAACGAAATTGGAGAAATATTAACATGACAGAAGAACCTAAGTGGACACCAAGCCACATGAGACTGAGCCCTAGTAAAATAAATACATATATGAAATGTCCAAGAGAATTTTACTACAAGTATATAAGCAAGCTTCCCGAAAAGAAAACGATACACTTATTCCGCGGAACTCTGGTACATAAAGTATTAGAAAATTTATTTAAGAATAAGTTCAAGTCGTTACCTCAATGGGAGAAAGGTGGTCCAGCCATTTGGATTCAAGGTGAGTTCGAAAAAGGTTGGGAAGAGAAGATAGCCAAGCATAAATGGTTATGGGAAGTTCACACCAAAGAAGAGATGGACGCTATGTATATAGAGACTGAACAACTATTACAGAACTTTGTACAGAGTGTCAATAAGAAATTGACTGAGATGGTCAAGTGGAAGATATATAAGAGTAAATATCAAGCATGGAATGCTGTAGCTCCAAAGTATGCAGAACGATGGGTTAAATCACATGAGTATGCAATCGTAGGAGTCATCGATGTAGTATGTAATGATTTCGACGGTGGTACTACTTTGCTGGACTATAAGACCTCAAAGCGCTATGGGCCCTATTTACCAGAGGAATATTATCGCCAGCTGATTATCTACGCTTTCTTGTATACGTTAGAGATGGGTGAGATGCCTAATTTTGTAGGCGTTAATTATCTACGCTTTGATGATACTTTCTTTGTTAAGATATCTCAGACTCAGCTCGATGAAGCAAAAGATTTGATTAAATTTGTGCATGACGCTATTAAGGAACGTGAGGAGCATGAAGGTAAGTATGAGCAGAAGCCCCAGAATCTCTGTAAATGGTGTTCATTTTACAAAGGCAATGGTGGACCTTGCGATGTAACGCTTCCTAAGTGGGAACCCAAATATAAGAGGAAGTCTAAAGAGACCTACAAGGATATTGATTCTAAATTCAAAGGACAGATAGAACTTGATGCCCAAAAGCAGTTTCCAGAGTTCGACTAAGGAAACCTTTAAATATGCGCGTTGT
>TARA_R100000963_G_scaffold35034_1_pt1 | contig 21231 bp, 13 predicted proteins | sample TARA_R100000963 | Tara Oceans TARA_R100000963 (sample SAMEA2621010) | marine metagenome | biome: marine biome (ENVO:00000447); feature: mesopelagic zone (ENVO:00000213); material: "saline water (ENVO:00002010), including plankton (ENVO:xxxxxxxx)" | depth 700 m | reverse complement strand
AGGAGGTTCTACAGGAAGTCAAGGTGCTACAGGTTCTACAGGTAATACAGGAGCTCAAGGTAGTAAAGGTGATACAGGTTCTAACGGAGCACAAGGTGCTACAGGTGCTACAGGTTCTACTGGTTCAACTGGTGCTCAAGGAGCTACTGGTTCTGCTGGTTCTACAGGAGCTCAAGGTTCTACAGGTTCTACAGGTTCTACAGGAGCTCAAGGAGCTACAGGTTCTACAGGAGGAACAGGACCACAAGGAGCACATGGTACAGTAGGTTCAGTTGGTCCTCAAGGACCTCAAGGGAGTTCCGGTGGTGGTGGTGGTGCTACTATTACACACGCTGGTACTGGTGGAGCTGGTTATGAAGTGCCCGGTCTAGGTCCAGTCATATCTTCAGCTTCAGGAGCACCACTTGACCCATACGATATGGCAGGTAATGCTTTTGGTCCACATGGTTACCTTTATACAAACGTTGGCGGTACTAATTATTATTGGCCTGTGTGGGTGGCATTATGAGGAAACCTTTAAATATGAGAGCGGGGTTAGATTATATATGAAAGTAGAAGAGCGCGATGAACTTCTTATCCGCATGGATGAGCGCGTAAAAACCGTTTTCAATCGTATGGAGAAGTTTGAAACTCTTTTTACTAATCACTTATCACACCACGAACAGTGGGAAAATGATATCAGAACGCAAATGCGCTGGTGGGTTGCTGTTGCATTAACAGCTGCTACTGGTAGTGGAGCGATGATGATGGGAGCAATATAATGGCAGTAAGTATTTCATGGAACGCAACCTTTAGAAACAGGGTCCGCTTGTTAGCGGGCATAGAACAGGAAGAATTAGACAACGATACATTAGATATCTTGTCAAATTTAGCAGCTGAATGGTTTAATGAAAATACTGGCACTACATTCGCCCTTAATGACGATAACACTTATGATAATGCAGTTATGTACTACACATGTTATTTATCAGCTATGGCTCAGAATGGTATAGGAATTGAGCGTATACAAGTAGGAGATTTGGCTGTTTATTATGAGGCTGACCAATATATTCATTTCAAAGAATTAGCTGAACAACAACTTATAATGAAACTCGGACTTAGCATTAAGAGAAGCAGCTACAATGCTAACCCATGGACTGGCAACGTTAACTGGATGAAGAACGTTAAAGGTGTAGACTCGACTAAGAATATGTATCCAGTACCTAACGGAACTAGGAGATAATAATGCCCGGACTAATTGGTTCACAAGGTATCCGCCCCGGTGCCTTGAATATGAACCGCCTATTTCGAGCTTTAAGATATAGAACGGAACAGGCTCAATTAGTCACGTATCACAGACCTCCTATCTATGGTAAAGATAACTATGGCGTAGAAACGGGAGTGGTTAGTGGTAGCGAATTACTAATGCCCAATTTACCAGCCATTATTAGACCAACTGTTACCGCAGATTATCAAATTCAAGAAGGTGGTGGTAATATTATAGGAGCTGCTAGGATATATACTCCTAATTTAGAAACTATAAAGAACCTTCCTAATTTTGACCAAACTACCAATACTGACTTTAATGAGATAGAAGGTTGGGACAGAATGATATCTAATAATAGAACTATATATAACGTTCCTACGTCTGGTACTAGTGGATGGGCATCAGGCACAGCTGATATGGAGTTTACCTCTGATGGGCAAACTATTACAGCTACATTCGGTGATGATACAAATGGCACTTTTCATTATAGTGCTAGTGCTAAGAATGTTCTAGAAGCAGATAGATTACGCTTTCAAATAAAGAGTAGTGGAGCAAGCAATATAGCGCTTATGAATTTTAGTTCTTATCAGAGCGGCACTACTGCTAATGATAAGCTTACCTATACTACAGGAAGTACTTTAACTATACCTACAGGTAGTTGGTTAACAATAGATGTTCCATTTGGGAGTGGAAGCATAGCTGATGGTACTAGTATATATAAGGCTGGGACTAGAACAGCAATTACTATGGCTAGTGGTTCTTCTTGGAACGAAGAATACCCCTTCGAAAGACTTGAACTTAGTGTAGATGGAACTAAGGGTAATACTGTTATGGTTAGAAGTATAGAATATTACAAGTCTATATCATGGCATGTGCATTCTTTAAAAGACATGACTGATGGTTATATTATTTTTAATTGTGTTCGAACTACAGGAAAACGAGATTCGTTAAGGAGGGCTTATGGCTGATTTTATTAATACAATAGAAAGAGCTATCATAGACCAACTTAGAACAGACTTCGCAGGATTTAATGTATTTGGACAATATCCCTCACAAGTAGATATAAAATATCCTTGCATAGTAGTAGAACAAATAGCTAATGGCACTGATATTCAATTTATGGGACAAAATACTACCTTTGGTGGTAGCGAAAAGACAGGCGAGATTTATGGGCTTGGTTTTAGATTTCATTTATTGGTAGATAAAGCTTCTAAAGCATCTATTACCCCTGATGGTGGTAGTTCTACTGAGGTATATAAACAAAGGAGATTACTTAATTGGGCCATGCTTAATGTAGCTAATACTCTAATGGATTTAACTTTCGACTCAGATACAGTTCAAATTATAGAACGACATTTTAATGGATTTACAGACGTGGGTTATGTTCCTGAATTAGAGTTATGGGGTACAACCGCAACTATGGCTATCAGTTTCGAAAACTATAGATAATGACACAAAACATTCTACCCGGCAGACAGGACATTCTTAATCAGAATTTATATAGACAGATGAATCTTGGTTATACTCCCTTCGTGGGAGCTTTCCAAGCTGAAAATGTGGATAATTTAAACTATGCTGTAGGAGGAAGACCCGATAGAGGAAGTAATTATTTTGAATGGGGTCCTACAATGGGAACAGGAAAGCCGTGGGGATTTACTGGTAAAGGATGGAAATATGAAAAAGAGTATGCTAAGACTACTATGCTTCCTTGGTTACACTGGTTATATAAAGGAGACCCAGTAACATGGGCTATGCAATTATTAGCTTGGAGAAAAAGTAATAGTTCTCCATTATCAGTGGGTTCTATGGATATAATTAAATCTTATTTTTCAGGAGGTGCAGGTGGTAAGTCAAGTTTACTTATGCAAGGTTTAACTAAACCTGCACAAGATGATTATTTTAGTGGTAAAGGATGGAAATTAAAGGGTGCTAGTATAGATAAACAGAAACAATTAGAAGATTTATTCGACCCCTCAAAACATGCGTTTGATGGTATGTGGGCCAATGAATTAGAAAATTTAGCTAGAATGAATCAACTACCTAGTACACGTAAAGATATAGATACTAAATCTTTAGTAGGGGGTGTCAGTAATCGGCCTCGTTTTAAAGATAGAAAAGGTAAGTTAGGTAGAGTCGACCCAAATAAAGTAGCCCAAGAAACTTCTGAGTTAGCTAAACAAGTAGCTACTGGTGTTGTAAGTCAATTCAAAGCTCCTGATGCGAATAAGATTCCGGGTAGTATTTTTGAAGATTATAAACCTTATAAAGGTGAATCTGCCGAAGAAAGTATGGTTGCTATTAATATGGATATGTTAAATGAAAATAGGGGTAGTAGTTTTGATGCAGATGTACAAGCTAAATGGCAAGCTCAACAAGGTGGATATAAAGATTCTGATAGACAGTTTTTCAAAGGTAGTAAGGTAGGAGCATTAAGTCCTAAATCTAAGGATGGGCAGAATGCCAGACAAAATGTAGATATTTCCACTAAAGGTATGGAAGGAAACTATGTATACTTCTTAAAGGAGCAAGGAGGAGATGACCGTCTTAAAAATATGGTAAGAATGTCTAAAGAAGCTTCTGTAGGTATTGAGATAACTGCAATGGACATATTCGACAAGGGTGGTTATAAAACAGATAAGGTACATGCTGATATTGAAACAGCTCTTAGTAGTATTGATGATTTTAATGATTCACAAATTAAGTTGATACAAGAGGCATTGGATGACAATTCACAAGATTTACTTGCAGCTGTTAAAAGTATAGAATCGAGTGCCAAGAAGGAAGACGACCTATCTTCTGCTGGTGAGTATTTAGAATTTCAAACCAGACAAACTGGAGTACGTTTATTAGATGCTGCTTTTGATGGTATAGACCAGACACAAGGTTTTGAGTTTGTTGCTCCCACTAATGTAGGAGGTCAACAATATTTAATCAATTTTGGTTTTACGGTAGTAGATAGAGGAGGAGCTGAGCCGTGGGACATTCAAAAAACACCCGCTATTGCTGAAAAAATGGCTGATGGAATGACATTCTTTATAGACTTAATAGGTTCAGTAAGCATGGGAGGAGATGCAGAATGGTTAGATTGGAGAAACAATAAAATGTATGATACTATTCTCAGAGAAACCCAAGGTAGTCAAGCTACGGACGATTTATTATATGGTTGGGTAACTGGTGATTTTGATGCAGGTATTGCTCGAAATGTCTATCCAGAAACTGTAGTGGGTTATAAAATACCAGCTGAAGTAGCGGATAACTTATCCCAATTAATGCAAGCAAATTTAAGGAAAAATACAGCAGATGAAAAATTTACACAATGGTTAAAGGAAAAGACTTGGATGATGAGTAATTTATGGAAAGATGCGACTGGAACTGATACATGGGAAGGAACACGAAATGCAATGAAAAATAACAACCCTTTTGGTGGTGATTTAACGCCCGGTTCAGGGCCTAAAGTTAATCAATGGATGTTACCTTTTGTTAGTTTTGGACGAACTGCTGCTAAATTTGCATGGGCTAGAGCTTCGATTGATAGCGGAAACGAGGCAATGATAGCATAAGCTTTATATACTAGACTTGAGTAGTATAAACATACGAATGAAATGTTCGCAATGTTGTTCGAACAAACAAAGGAGAAGATAAGATGGTATATTTCCTAGGAAGAGACGTTGAAGTATTCGTCACCACTGAATCCGCACAGAGCACTGATAGCTCCGTAGGGATAACAAGTAGAGAAGCAGCAGTCGTTGCCACAGGGAGCGCAGTGTTCCCGGCAATGGAAAATGGTGCCTCTATATCAGGTGGCTTACTTTCAGACGTAACTGGCGTTGATGTCAGTATTGGGGTTAGTGATGAAGATGTTGGTCCATTCTTCGGACAAACTAGCACCCATAAGGTACAGTTAAGAGAAGAGAATACCGTCACAATAACCAAAAAGAAGACAAATGATAATTTCGACATCTTATTCAACGGACCAAGCAAAACCAGCACTTTCTTTGGAAGTAACGCTGATGCAGCGCGAATGGGAGCACGATTTGGAGTTATCTATGATGGAACTTCCGCTTGGAATATTAATGACGGACGAAGCAACCCTAAGTTTACAAAGGGTCAAACAGCCGCAAACCGGCCGTACGGATACAGAATTCATGTAAGACTTAAGAACGCAGCAGCGGGACCAGTTTACGCCTTAAGAGGGTGTGAATGGACTGGTCATACTATGACATTAAATGCAGATGGCGCATCCGAGGAAACCCTCGAATTCGGCTCTACAGTAATGCCAACAGTAACTACTGGTTCTAATACATTTGACAATGCTGTCCTAGACGGAGGGGATTGGTAGAATGACATACTTTTTAGGCAGGGATATGAATGCGTATATCGCAACCGAGAGTACACTTGGTCTACACTGGAGCGGCACAACCGCTTCTACCGTAGGAACTGGCGCCGCAGGATACACTACATTTGCAGAAGCACTTGCTTCTGGTATTGTAACCGCAGGTACCCACGACCTTTTCGGTAATCTAGTATTAGACCTAACAGGTTGTGATTTGTCAATCGGAGCTGTAGATGAGGACGTTACCTATTTTGGTCTTCGTTCTGTTCAGAAAGTCGAAGCTAAGAAAGAGACAACTGTTACGCTAACTCGCAAGAAGATTGATATGACTTGGGACCTTACATATAACAACGGATACCGCTGGGGTATAAGTGGTTCAGCCGACCCTTGGGACGGTTTAGAAGAACCAACTACAACTCACGGTTATAGATTGTTTTTAGAGTTAAAAAATGGAGTAGAAGTATTTTCTGTTCCAAACATGTGTATACAAGGTCACACAGTAACATTAAACGCTGACGGCACAGCCGAAGAGACATTGGAGTTTATGTCTTATGTAACTCCATTACTCGGAACAGCTGCTGACGTTACAGCAACCACTACTGGCCTCTAGAGAGGTAGGTAGTAACCTGAGGGGGGATTGACCCCCCTCTAACAAACAAAAAGGAATTGATTTAAATGACAAAAGAAGAAAAGAAACAAGCGGCATGGAGCATAGAGGATTTAATTGCACTTACTGATGAAGTGCAGAATGGAACCGTAGATTATAGAGGAAAGGACTTCAACTTTCAGTTCTGTGAACTGGTAGAAGAAGAAGAACCAAAGATTGGAGCATTACCCGAAGGGTCTGATGAAAGTGATAAAATGGCATTTTATTCTAAGATTGGAAACCAACGTATAGTAGCTATGATAGAGAAAGCAAACAAAAAACAACCAGCTAAAGCTAATATTATGCTTGAAAACTGGGGGATGTTACCCACATCACTGAGATATAAAATCTCGAATTACATAATGGGTGTAGAGAGCTCTGATGGTGAAAATTTTACAATCTGATGACGGAATCGCCTGATGCGGTATTAATATACGTCCCTCTTATGAGTAAACTTCATATGAGTTGGAATGATATAAAGAAAACACCAAGAATAGAACTGAGGGGATTGTTAGCAGCTCTCAATGAATATGAGTTGTTACATGCAATGGATGGATATGATGATAATGATATATCCAATATGGCTAAGAATAAACCTAGCATACGCCACACGTGGCATAAGTATCTAGAACAACGAGCCAAATTTGAGGAAATGGTAGGAAAGAAACGGCACGCACCGACATTTAGTGGAATGCATTGAGATAGGTAAATAATTATGGGTTTTGCCGGACAAGTTTTCGCAGCTCGTGTAGCTATAGGATTAGCCTTCCCATCTAAACAAGCTATGGGACAGGCCAGCCAAATTATTGGCGCAGGTGCGTCAGCTCTATATAAAAAGATGAATTCTATGAGTGTAAGGGCTGCTAGTCAACGTAGAAAATCAGCAGAAACAGAATTAACGCAGATTCAGTCTAGAGTAGAAAAACATAGAAAGAGTTTAGGGTCTAAATTAAAAGCGGGACAGGAAAAATTCACTTCTTCTTTAGCAAGAGCTAATTTAGGAGCTAAAATTACTGCTGGTAAGTCTATGGCTCAATATAAAAAGACTCAGCAAGCAATGGGTTCAGCTAAAGGGGCTAAACATATAGAAAATACCTTTAAGGCTGGAAAAAGGGCCTTTACAGATTTTGCTACTCATGTTAAACAGCGTTCTCCGGATTTAGCTATTAAATTATTCGGAGAAGAAGGAGACTTAGAGAATATCCATGACTCATTTGATTTTCAAAAGTTATCTGATTTATTCGCAGAGACTGGAAAAGAAGCAGAAGGTCAACAAAAAGAAGTAGTCAAGATAGCTCAACTGGAAATGGAAAATGCTAAGCGTCGTCAACGTAATGGTGAAGAAGAAATTAAGATGATGCGTCTCAAAACCAAGTGGTTGATGCAGACTGGGCAAATAGAAAAAACTGCTGGTTTAGAAGGTTTAGATTTATTGGATGAAGAATCCCGTGGGTTTAAGGATAACGTATCTGCGGCATCTGATTTTTATGGTGTAGTAAAGGGTATGGCCGACCAACGTGCTACTGACGCGAAAACACATGCAACCAAATTACAGGAATATTTAGCAGAAGAGAAAAGCGCACGCCAAATAGTGAAGGACGCTATCAAAGGGGAAACTGTTGCTATAAAACTATTAGAACAGGGAGCTAAAAAGGCTGCTAAGAAAGCTGCTCAACTCGCTGAAGCCTTGAAGAATAATTTTGGTAACGCATTAAGAGAATCTATTTCAGCTCTAACTGCTATGTTTTACAAACTTCAACAGAACACTCAAGAACTCGTGGAATTCGAGAGAGAATTAATGAATGCAAATTCTGTGTTTAATTTAACACGTAAAGAATTATATGAAACCAGTGAAGTTATTACTCAATTTGGTCAGACTTTTGGTATGGAGATGCAAAATGGTGCAGAAGGTCTTTATCAATTAGCATCGGCTGGTTTGACAGCAGACCAATCTATGAAAGTTTTACCTTCAACACTTAAGTTATCTATGGCTGTGCAAGGAGACCATAATACCATAGCTAAATTGACTACTCAGACCCTCTTGGGTTTCTCTATGGAAATGGAACAAGCAGCTGAAGTAACAGATAAGTTTGCACATGTTATTCAGAAATCTTTGATTGAATATGAGGATTTATCCAGTGCTGTTAAGTTCGCTATGCCTTTCTTTACTGCTACAGGTCAATCAGTTGACCAGTTACTGGGTGCGTTGGAAATATTAACCAACCGTGCACTCGAAGCAGGTATCGCAGGTCGTGGTCTAAGGCAAGCTCTCGCTGAGTTTGCTGAGCACGCTGACGATAATACGGCCGCATTCGCTAGAATGGGTCTTGAAATTAAGAAAGCAGATGGCTCTATGAAGGATTTGACTGTAATAGCTAAGGAATATTCAGATATCATTGGGCCCGATGCCGCAAGCAATACTAAACTACTAACGAGCCTTATTGAAGACTTGAATGTTCGTGGTGCAACCGCTTTCGTGCATTTAGTTCAAAATGCAGACGAATTTGCTACGGCTGTCGAAAATGTAGAAAATGCTGGTGGAGAGTTAGATGAGATGGTTAGGATTCAGAACGAATCTATGTCAGCTCAAATACAGATTTTAAAGAATAATGTCCAAATGCTATTTTTTTACAATGATGGAATAGAGCGAGTTAATGGTGGCATGAATGAGTTTCATAGTGCTATCCTAGATGGTATAAAAAGCTTTCAGGACCTATTAGTAGAGGGAGAAGAGGGAAATAAAACATTAACTGAGTTCGGTAAAACTATCCAAGAGGTAGCTGTAGAGGCTGTAAGGGCCTTAATTACACTATTAAAGGAGGGTGTTCAATTCTTGGGTGAATTCTCTGGTTCAGGTAAAACCGCAATAGGTATTCTCAAAGCTTATTTGTTACCTATAAAGGTATTAATGAAGGTAATTGATATTATGGGGCCTAAGCTAACAAGTCTAGTTATTCAATTTTCAATGTTAAATAAATTATTCAGTCTTACGGCTGGTATTCGTGCTACTGTACAAGGATTTATAGGACTCTTTACGTGGTTAACGGCTTCTAAAGCAGCTACGGACGCTGAAACAAAAGCGGTGACAGGTGCTATTGCTGCTAAAACTACAGAAATAGGTGTAAATGAGGCTTTAAGTGCATCTGAAGGCCGATTAGCTGCCTCAAGAGGTCAAGCTACACTGGCAGCCCAAGGTGAGGCAGGAGCTAGTGGAGGTGCAGGTGCTGTAGACGCATCTGGTATGCCAATAGTAGGAGGAAAGGGAGCAGGAGGAGCTAAAACTCCTAAAATAACAGGTTCTAAGAAAGCAGGATATGGATGGGAAGGTAAAAAAGGTCGTAAATTCGCAACTAAAGATGCAGCAAAAGCTGGACACGCTAAGAAATTTGGAACAGGAGCAAAAGCTACAAAAGCAGTAGGTAGTGCGGCAAAAATAGGTAAATTAGCTATGGCTATGCAAGGACTATATACTGTGGCTGGTTATGTAGCAGCAGCCTTAGGTACCGTTGTTGGTGCTATTGTGGCTATCGTAGCTATTATTGTTGTTGCTATTGCTGCTTTCGTTGCATGGGGAGTTCAACTCATGGGTATTATGGAACCTATTAAAACAATGTTCGTAGACTTTGGACACGGAGTGGCTAATATGTGGGCTGCTATCATGGAAAAGATGTCTGGAGTTGTAGATTGGATGGTCAAGATAGGACTAATTGGGGAGCAAACCGCACAGACTATAGGATATGTAGGTTATAGTGTTCAAAATATGGGGGACGTTGCTAAAGATGCTTTGTCTGAAATGGGTTGGTGGTTTAAGAAAGTAGGAATGGATATAGCCATGAGACTCGGTGGAGTTTTCGGTTATTTATTATATGTTGTATCAGATATGTTTAAAAATATCTATGATATAGTTATGTATTATATAGGTAATAGTGTAATAACTGATGCTATTGTAGATGGATTCACATCTCTTTATTGGAAGTTATTTGACCCTGCTGATGGATGGTTAAGATGGCTTACTCTTACGTGGTGGTCGGATGCATTTACGGCTTTATCAACGTGGTGGGATGGTGGTCAGGTTGTGTTAGATACCTTCGACTCAGCTATGGATTTTGGTCAAGCTATGTTTGGTAGTATTCTCACTTTCATCGAGGAACTTCCCGCTAAACTTACAGGTATTGCAGCAAGTATGAAAAATGCAATAAGTTTAACCGCTATATTTGGTATAGATGCATTTAAAACAGCTTGGAACGCTTTATCTACCATGATGTCCAATATTGAGATGGAAATTGATATAGGTGGTTTTAGCTTTAGCGCACCTGATTGGGTGCCCGGAATAGGAGGTGAAGGTTGGGGATGGGCCGGTTACAATGAAAAGATTACTTTAGGTACTTGGCCTTTGTTTGCTATGGAGGCAGCAGCATCAACAGCAGATACTTCGGACCCTCTAGTAAATAGGGCCGGCCGTCAAACAGGTGGTTATGTTAAGGCTATGGCAAGTGGTGGATATCTCGGAAATGGTTCATATTTAGTTGGAGAACAGGGTCCAGAGATGTTTATGCCTAACCAAGCAGGGCAAGTTATAAATAACCAGCGCACGGAAAGTATATTAAGAGACCAACTCGATGGTGGTGTCGACGCTAATATAGCAAATACAGGTTCAGGACTACAAGTTGCTAATTTACAGGTAGGTAGATTAACAGCAGGAAAAAGTAGAATAAGAATGGACGTATTTGGAGGAGTAGCATAATGGTAGAAGTAAAACGAAATAGATTTTATGAAAGATATGATATGGATACAACTGGAATTGTACAATTAAACGCACTTTATAAAGATACGCCTATCCTTACAAATAGTGCCACTTTTAAATTAGAAGGGCAAGCATACGCTAATAGATATGTTGTCTCAGGTGTTGTATCAGATTCACCACAGACTGGAGCTGGAGATGTTATTGGAGGACATTTAAGGCTATACTGTAGTGGAACCGATTTATCCGAATCAGCTACTCTACCTAAAATATCTACATATAAGATAAGAGATAACGTTTCAATATCCGAAGGAGGGTTACAACTCTCAACTTCAGGCTCCAATACCGATTCACCCGGTCAATTAGACCTTTTCACTACTTACGTTGATACTACTGTTCCATATGTTCAAGAGAACTTTGATGGAGCAGATAAAACATTAGGAGAAATAGACTTCATGGCTATTAATGCAGCTGGAGGAGTTACCATTTCTTCAAAACCATATTTCGATTTATCAGAAGCTGAAGGCGCAGATGCCACAGGTGTTGTCAATAACTTATTTGTAGGAGGACATGGAAGTATGTTCTACGGTAGTACTGACGATGAAGAGGGAGTTAACTTTTTATTATATAATTTTGGTCAATTAGCAGAAGGAAATCCACCTCTCGCTAATATCAATATTACTCAAACTGATGTTAAACACAGATATAGTGACATCATGGATGCCAAAGAAAGTGGAACCATGCTCAGCACTACAGCTATACATAAACGTACAGGTAGATTATTTGTCAAACCACAAAAGAAAAGAAAACCAGAAGGTTTGTGGAAAAATAGTGACGACCAACGTACTGAAGCAGCCGTTTATACTGCTTATCCTCCTTATTGGAGACATTCTAAAATCAAATCTTACATTAAATACGACCATTCAATGTCAATGCCAGAGATGGGAGATAAAGAAACTGTAGCAAATCCTAATAATACTATATTTAATAAATTTGGTGGAACTATAGATAATACCACCGCATGGGAAGCAGGAGGTAATCAAGATGCTCCTTTAGTTCAATCATCTATAGAATTAACAAAGGATAAATATGACACTGGAGGCCAATCTATGCTTATGTCAGAATATTGGGCTTTCAGTACTACTGCTGGTAATAAATATAGTAGTAATATTTATGGGGTAAGTGGAGCTGTAAATAATCAATATCTTATGGCTTCTATGAATGCGGTACCTTTCCCTATGCCTCTGGATTTTGCTTTATCTTCTCAATATAAAGACCTAAATGGGACTGAGAACATAGGTGCTACTAATACTTCTCTAGTAAAACCAGAGATAAATATAACCTTTAACATAGAAAACTTAGACAGTTCTCCAGCGTGGAGGCAGTCTCCCACACAAACACCAGCTTTAATGGCATCTGGTTCTAATTCTCCATATGTTATAGATTATGTTTCAGGTTCAAGTCAAGGAGGAGTAAGTTCAGCAAACCCCGTAGCTATGTTATATAGTTCTTATAGTAGCCCCGGCCCGTCTGATAGATGGCAATCTATATCTTACCTCACTTTAAAACGTTCTTTTTGTGTTACTTTATCCAATTATGAACCTAAAGATGGTGAAACTATGGATGACTTCATTCACAGAGGAATGTTAGATTTTTATTGTGAAAGAGCACCCGGAAGTCCACCACATGAAGACACTTCATCTGCTACTCGTAAGATTATAGGAGGTTTCGCTCTTAGAACTCAAAAGATAGTATCTGCTACTAATAAAGATAGCGTAGATTCTAATAAAGTTACTGCTTATCCTCTTATTACACGACCTTCTCACTGGATAGCTTCAGGCTCAAATCCTGATAGAGCTGCTGGTTATGGTTGGGAATCATCTACATATCAGAAAACTTATAGAGGACGTCCATCATACTTATTCACAGGAGCTTCAGGATTACAGGCTAGAACTTTCCTCAATGGTGGAGCAAAATTAAAACAAGCAAGTGGAAGCGCAAGTGGTTACGAACCCTGTGTTGATTTATCTTTTGATGAATGGATTAATGCTAAAATAGTTTTTGATATTAATGAGAAAAACACGTTTGCAGCTGCAACCAGAACTGGTGAAACCGACCGTCTTAAAAATTATTATTCAACATTAGATACATCGCATGTCGATTTAACTACCTCTCCTACTACTTATTGGACTAAACAGTCTCATGCACGTATGTGTAAAGTATATTTTACTAAAGGAACTCTAACTACAGATGCAACAGATGAAACTGAAACTACTGATGAGGCTCCTTCTTTTTACGTTTATTTCCCAACTAGGGAAGGTGCAGCTTCTGAAACCCATGCTAATTGGTCTTGGATGGAAAAACCTGAATTTTGGCCTAATGTTCTTACTGTTTGGGCTAACAATTTCCGTTACTTTACAGATATAGAAGCTACTTATGCGGCTTCTGGTACATCAGGCGGATGGGCAGGTGGAACGGGAACGTGGGGAGTAGGACGTAATGTCTCTACTACTTTAAATGGTGCTCTTACTACTGGTTCTACTACTATTGTATTAACTGACTCAAGTGGTTTACCAACCACAGCCCAAGGAGGTGGTACTATAATTATTAGTCCCGGTGAAGCAACTGAAGAATATGTTAAATATGTAACAAACGCAACCAACACATTAGGAACTTTAACACGTGGGCGTCTGGGTAGTGCAACACAGGCCCATGATACAGGGGCGGCTGTTGTAGGTGGAGCTGCTCCAATGTCAGATGCTGGCAATACGGGCACTGGACTATATGACACAGGAAACAACACTCCCGATGGCACTGATATTTTTAGAGATTTTTATGGTTTAACAAATGAATATGTACCAAATCCTCAAGATGAAGATAGTGATGGAGATAAAGATTTAGGTACTGGACGCCAAACTAAAGTATATATAGATAATATCGACTTTAGAAATTTTAATTATGAGATATTAAATAACTCAGCTGCTAAAGGCGCTTTCACTATACCTTCAACTTTTAATCCTATCACAGTAGCTACCCCCGTTTCTGGAGGAGTAGCAGGAGCAAGTACAAGAAGAACGTCTGAGGCCGCAAATGGTGGTCTTGGTATGACAACTGCTAATACTTTATATACTAGAAATGGACCTACTTATATCACTCTAGGCTTCGATAGTCTATGGGATTTGCCTATAATAGGTTCACAAACTAACTGTACTACTGTTATTGGTTCTGCACATGCTATTGGGCGTGCAAGTATAGAAGATGAACTCACTCCGGGAACACCACTTATAATTACAGATGGTCTTACTAATACAACAAATATTGCTGAAGATACTATATATTATGTTTCAACAAGTGCTGGTGGGTCGAATAAAATTAGAATATCAAACACTTTAGAAAAGGCTTTCGCAGGTCATTACATTGGTTTTGGAGGTACGGCTGATACAGGCTTAACAGTTTTATCACCCGGTTGGGGAGCAGCTGGCTGGACTATGTGGAATGGTTTTAACCAAAAGAATTTCCAAAACAACCTATATAATGATGGTTGGACAACTCAAGCTTTCAGGTCTATGACATCAGATGGTACTAATGCAACTGGAAGAACAAATGATAGTTTCGTTAGTTACTATGGTGGACAAAATCTAAACGCAGGTAACACTGCATTAGCATCCACATATAAATGTCCAGCAACTATTCAAGGATTGGATATAGATTTTACTAACGCTCCTACAGGAGATGGTTCTGAAGTAGATAAAATATTTTTCACAACTGGTACTGCTGGTAGCGGAACATTATCCACTGACGGTCTAAGTCAAAAAGGAACTGTATATATGTCACTTAGTGGTAATGTAGACTCGTGGGCTAAAAGAGAGAATATATTTACATCCGCTCGTATAATGGCTATACCTAGCTTTACAGAACAAGGAGGAGAAAAAGTAACGGATGAGATACCACGTAATGCTATCTCTGTTGATAATCCTTCTTTATTTGTACCCGGTGATACTACCAATGGTCCTTTTTATGTTATTTATAAATCTTTAACAACAGGTACTGATGCTCAGATTTTAGGCACTGGTTCAGTAAGTGGCAAAAGAAGTCAGTATTTATCTGTTAAAAATGTTGATGGACCTTTCATAGAATTTAACGAAGATTATGATTCTGATAACTTAGTTAATATAGCTAATTTACCATTTTTATGGTGTGGACCAATTAAACACTGGATAACTTTCCAAATGTTTCCATGTAATGTTAACACAAGTAGTGTCGTTGTTGCTACAGATGTATCAGATAATGAAATTATTGCCGTAGCTCATGGATTGGCACAAGGAACTCCTATCGAATTCTCAGGATTAGACAATACTACTACTCCTGATGATGATATTATTTATTATGTCAGCGAAACTGGACTAGCTACTGATGGTTTTGATATTAGTACTAATGCTAGTGGTGGTAGTAGTGGCGATGTAAGCTTTGCTGGAAGTGATGATACAGGTGTAGTTATGACTGTTTATAATATAGCTCCTTACGAATCTGGTACTCAAGGAGGAGGTAAATCATATGATAACATAGCTATACTAAGTAATCTTTCTGGTGATAAACCAGCTCTTGCAGATACTGGTTCTACATGGAATGAATTTGAGTATTTTTACAATACAACTGCAATAGCTACAGGAGGGCGCAGTGCTACTTATGGAAATCCGTGGTTATTAGACGTAACTTCAGGTAGTAACATCGAATTAGGTACTGATTATGGTCAAGGAGCTTATGATGATGAGAAGGGAGAAGGAGGTCAAGTAGATGTTGTAACTCCTTATGTAGGAAAATTTACAGATTTTAATGTTAATGGATTAATTACTCAGAATGGCTTAATGCCTAATGATAACTTTAAAATGTTAATGAATCTAAAGAATCCTACAGTCAATCAGAAGGTAGAATTTGTTAATGCTGATTATAATTCAACTGATAAGGATATTCTTAAACCCCATTATTTATGGACATATTTCGATGCTGTCCCACTTATTGATAATTTCAAAGTTAGTCCTTTATTTAAACTATTACCTGATAAAGAGAACCCTGAACCTATCAATTTATATGAATTAACTACTCAAGATTTAAGAGCTCTACACTTTTCATGGGAAGAAGAAGCTGAGGATACATGGTATCGTATGTTAATGATAGATGCTTCAGGAGCTAGTATACATAATAAATATCACAAAGCTAGAATGCACGTACCTTTTAACGAAGAACCTTCTTCACCAGTTACTGCACCTACAAGTTATGTTTATAATTATGCTACAAGTGGAGGACCTGCGGTTGCTTCCGGAACTATCACTGTAGGTAGTGAGTGTCGTAGTCTTATTACAGGTATACAAGGTTATACTATTCAAACTGCTAGTAGTTCTACAGCTACCAATGGTGTATCAGTTGTTCCCCACACAGTTACTTATACTGGAAGTGAAACATTTGTTACAAGTTGGCAGCATTTAACTGAATGGACTCTAGTAGTTCACTTAACTCCAAGTGCTAATGATAGAGGACATGATGCATATTTCCTAGCCAATGGTACAGATATAGAAGCTTATATCTTAGGAAGTAATGGTCATATTAGATTTGTATTAAACGGTCAAACGGTGGAGAGTGTATCAGAAGTATCTTATGATGGTAGAAGTCCTACGTCCATGATTGTAACTTATGATGCAAATGCAACTGATGGAAGATATTTGAAATTATATATAGATGGAGTTTTAGAAGATGTAGATACAAATACCTATACTGTTACCAGTGCATATAATACTACTATAGGAGCACAGGACACTCCTAGTAATACTTCTGCATATAGAGGAACTATCGAAGAGGTTATACTTTATGAGAAAGCTTATGAAGTCCCCCATGCTGCTGGTTCATTTGTATTTAAGAATGCTATCCTAGCAGATAAAAATTCTGATAATAATTACTTAACACACAGTGCTAAATTGTTCTGTATGGATTACACTAATATAAGAGGAACTACTCCACAAGAAGTAGGTACTTCTAAACAAACTAATTGGAAGGTGACAACAGTATGAGCTTAGTATGGAGTTCAGTCAGTCAAACAGCATTCACTGAATACACTGCTACTGGTACTTTTAATGATGATGATGTGCGTGCACTATATATAGACTGGGGTGATGGTCAAGACCCTGATGGTAATTTTACTCAAGACCTTAAATACGCTAATTATCAATGGGTTAAATTTACAGAGCCTAAGAAAACAGTAGAAATAAAGCATACTTATACCTCTACTGGGACATTTAATCCCGTTGTTCAATCCGTTAACTCTGAAGGATTCGTTTCACATTATTATAGTGCAGGAGCATCAGGCTCTAGTTCGCCCTTACCTTATACTGTAGACGCTACTGTAACAGGCGCTACTGTGAGTGATGGCCAAGCTACGGGTGTTATGCGTGCAGAAAATAAGACTGTTCTCTCAGGGATAGATAATTCTATTTTTGAATGGGAAGGGCCTAAACCTATCTACCTTTTCATACCTCCCTTACTGACTGAAACTGAGCTGGGCTATTTCGAGCCTCTTAAGGTTGATATAGAATGTGAAGTAATAGATTCTGGTAGAGATAGGGGTAGTAGTGACTCAGTGATAGGAGGAAGCGCACGCTTAACTACGCTTAATGTTGTAGTAAGTGGAACTGATTTAACACAAGGTAGTGGTTTCATAGATATCTTTGCTTCGGGAGCTAATGGTTCGGTTTTACTTACTGGAGCCACATGTTCTAGAATTTTAAAGGTTACTTATAAGAACCCTAAATATGTAGTAGCTCAACAGTCTGCTACACAATATTATACTCAAAACGCTGCATATAACAAAATGAAAGTATTTGTTGCGGCATTCTCAAACGCTTTGTCTGGTTCTTTCGGTGCAGCTACTAATGCATATAGACCTATATGTTATGTAACTCCCGGTATGCCTGTGAAGAAAGCGGAAGATAAGACTAGGAACGTAGTGCTTGACTTCTCACAGAGTAGAGCCAAAGCTGCTAACGTAAGTCTTAAAAATTATAGATATGATGGAGGTAAGATGTGGTATGATTGGTGGAACACATGGGGTATTACAGGGACAAACTTCTTTACGGACACTACAAAAACTACTGACCAAACTAAAACACTTGCCTATACTTATCAAGTAGGTCCTTTAGGTCTTAACTCTGCTGCTGATGCTGATGCACAAGCATTTAGTAATAGCGTAGCATGGAGGAAAGGAACTGCTAAAAATGGTCAAATAGACCAATACTTAATGGACGATTTCGGTCGTTTCACTGATGTTTATCACTATACACGTGTTCAAGTAGAACCTTCTTCAGCTACCAATGGGGTAGATACTGAAGTTAGTTCTATTATAGATAATAAGATAGACGTATATAGAATTACACCATTTGTGACCGCCCCATCGGGTGGTGCAACTGGATATAGAACTTATCCTACTGTCCTTACTAATGCTGAGGGAGGTAACTTAAGTGCAACCTATACTACTGCTGCTTTCGCTAATTCATATGGAACCGGTTCTAATACTATAGTGAACTTGGCTGGAATGAATACTTCTGCTTTTAAGGATTTCCTAAATGCTTCTAGAGAGGCTAAGGAATATCTATTACTCTTAATGCCTAAGAAAACAAATAACGTCATGTTTAATATAGACGCTTATGCAAATCATTTAATGTCTGTAGCTATGGAAGGTACTCACCCTGATGGTGCTAAACCAGCTTGGAATATTGCTGGATTATATTACTTAGCAGGAGAGAAGACAGGAACTGTTCATCAGAATTTTAAATGGAAGCCATTAGAATTTAGTGACAGTACTGCTTTAGAAAAAGAATATAGAAATACAGGTAGTGCAAGTGAAGGTGGTAGTGCTTACACTACAATTAAAGCTTCGTTATCGAAGTCTGGTCCTTTAACCTTTGACATGCCATTAGATTGGACGGCAACTACATTGAGTGGTATGACAGGAGGAACTTTCTCAAGAGTAGAGAGTAGCTTATCTTTAGGTGAGTCTGATGTTGTAGAAGTTCAACTTACAGGAACTGTTAATACAACTAATACACCTGTTTCTGGTTATGGTAAATCTTTTAAAGTTTCAGGAGCTAATATTAGTAGCGATATGACTACAGCTGGATTTGTTCATGGAGCAGATGTAGGCTCTTATAAATATGCTTTCATTCCTAAGACCACAGATACTGGTGCTGATGATATGAATAGAATGTATTGGGTAGCCAGTGGTGCTGCTGATGCTTGGGATGCAGATGATTCCATACATTTACAGTATGGAGATACAGATGATTTACCTGCTCTAACTAATGGTTCTGTAATAACTGGTAGTTTGAGACGTATAAATGTTTATGATGCTATAGATGGTTTTTCAAAGGTATACAATGTGGGAACTAGTGGTAGTGCAGCTGCTCTACAATTAACTCCTGTAGGAGCTAATGAGAATCCTTCTACTAATTATTTTGATGTGATGGATAGTACTGCGAGCTCTGGTTGTGGTTATGATATCAGCGGCGCATGGGGAACTACTGAAATGTTTGCTTTGAAATTAATTTTAAATGGTACAACTGGTAGTTCTGCTGATGGACCTACTGGTATATATCCAACAATCAATAATATTTTTGATGGTAACAGAGGATATAGTGAAATTATAAGAGAGATAGATGATTCAGGATATAATCTCAATTCCCTACCAATTACTAGTGATATTCAAACTACAAGAGCGGGGACTTATTACTCTGCTATTACTCGTAAGGGTAAAGTTTTCATCCAACGTACAGGAACTCCTATGCAAACTCTTAATTTGAGTAGTATAGGAACTGGAGATACGAGTAGTTCTACATCTTTCACCTCAGCTTCGGGTTCTTCTCTCTATGGACACTTACATATGATGCGTCGTTTACAAGCAGAAGCGGTAGATGTTTATTGGGATGAACCACAGAAAGATGGTACGTTTGTAAGGTTCTTTGGTCTCGTGACCAGTATTAGTGAAACTCACGGTGGGGCAGGTCCAAGAAGTATAATTAGATACTCGGCTTCTATGATTATAAAGGGAATTGCCCTTATAGATGGTCATGGTATTATTAGAACTGATATACACCCAATCGGAGGACTAATAGATGAACGCGATTATACCTAAGATTCTCATTGATGGAGTGGATACAGATTATCTTGAAGGAAGTTACGCACAGCCCGGTCAATTAGGTGCTGCGTCTTTAGAGTTCTCAATACCACAAGTACAGGGTGGAACACGTAAGTTATGGAACAAAGAAGTACTTTTATATTTAAATGAATTTGATAGCACTCCAATCTTTCGGGGTTGGATAAAACGCACAAACCCTACGTTTAACAATGTTTCTATATATGCTGAAGATGCTTTTGGTTATATGATTAAGGGTGGTGAATCAGAGAAAGCTAAGGTAGTTTTAACTGATACAGATAATATAGACGGTCTTACTTTGGGAGCTGCTGTTCCTAAACTTTTAACCATGTCTAAACTAAATACTAAATGCCTTACTACTCTAATAGGCGATACTACGCCTACAGTTAATAGCGTATCAGCGCCAATAAGGGGAACTATGGTAGTGCTAGATGTCATCAAAGGTCTATTAAGCAAAGCTATAGATAATAGCCAAACATTGCCTAGACCTAATATAGCAAGATTAGTAGATGATGGCTCTAATACTCAATTCATAATAGAGCCTGTGTCTAATACAGATAGTGACCAAATAGTGCATATCTATACAGAGCGTGATAACATAGTAGAGCTTAATATAATTAATAGGAAGATACCCACCGTAATAATAGTAAATGGAAAAGAGGGTGTATCGAGCACGTTCACACATGATAGTGCTATTGAAGCTTATGATAGAAATTATTTAGAAGTTACAAATGATAACCTTACTTCTCCTCCAGAGTGTCAGGAGTTTGCTATAAAACTTTTTGAAGCTAATTTAAAAAATCAATATGAATATGGTTTAAAAGTATCAGACGGTTTTTATCTAAATGAAAATGATGTTGTTAGGGTACAAACGGATAACCCAGAATATACAGATAACTATAGAGTGATAGGAAAGACTATATCTTTCTCACCCGCTTCTTTTGAATTTGGTATCTCGTTAAACAAAAAGCCTCCGACGCTAGCAGAGTATGTAGCAAGCAGAGACAATTAGAAATGAATCAGAATAATAAGTTATCACTGTTAATAGCATTATGGTTAGTAGATAAAC
>TARA_R100000963_G_scaffold35056_1_pt1 | contig 26571 bp, 46 predicted proteins | sample TARA_R100000963 | Tara Oceans TARA_R100000963 (sample SAMEA2621010) | marine metagenome | biome: marine biome (ENVO:00000447); feature: mesopelagic zone (ENVO:00000213); material: "saline water (ENVO:00002010), including plankton (ENVO:xxxxxxxx)" | depth 700 m | reverse complement strand
CCCTCCCGCCCGGCAACTGAATGCATACCATTGGGTCATTGGGGGTCTCCTTCGGTGGGGGTCACGCGACAATCCCGAAGCGCTCTCGCCCCGGCTCTTGCTCGCTGTTTGGGCGATCCCGCATGCCATCGACGCGCTCAATGGTCTCTGCGTCTTCGTCTCCGAGAACTTCCGTGGCAACGACAAGCTCCCTCAGATGGGCGATGCTCCAGTCCTCTGACTTGGATACCCAGCGTTCCAGACGTTGCTCGCAAATATCAGGCAGCCTTGCCTTGAAGTATGCCCGGCGGGCCGCCGCTAGCGGCATGCCAACATACTGTACGCGATCAAACCGACCGGGGCGATCCGCGAAGCGGCGATCCAATCGCTCCGGGTAGTTCGTGGTTGCAACATTCACAACATTGGCGATTTGTTTTTCGCCATCCAGCATCGCAAGGAATTGCGCCTCACCATATCGCTCAACCAGTGCATCTATGTCCTCGTAGACCACGATGAGTGGCCGCTTTGGCTCAATGGCCCGAAGGTCATGTAGAAGCGTGGATGTGGTATCCGGCTCACCGGCCATAACAACAATGCCCTCAAGGACACGCATCATATGTGTAGCCATCTTCTGAACGGCGCTGGTCTTGCCGGAACCGGGTGGCCCCCAGAGCAAAAGCCCCCGCTTGGCCGACATGCCGCGCTCGGCATACTTTTCAGCCTTCTGCCAGAACGTGACAAATTCCTTCAGGAGCATGTCTGTGGTAGGGTCAGGAAGGTCGATCAGGTCATCCACATCGATATTCATGCGCCGAAGCATTGGCCCTCGCTGGGTCGGCTGGCACGAATAGAAACCCGATGGAATCATATGCGTGGTCTCAGGGACCGATTGGAACATGTCCCCCATCACAGCCCAGCTTGCGGGCATTGCGGTTGGCTCGTCTCTGTACCCTGTAGAACATGGCGCGGCTTCCATCAGGCGATTTCCTATTCTGCTTGTGTCGGTTCCAAATTGTGGTTTCGGGTTGCTCACGCTGCTTCCTCCATCAGTTTCAGCAAGGGGGCCTGTGCGGCTTGGCGGGTCATGCGGCTCTCTCCTGTAGTGTTGGATCGTTGATTACGTCGTGGATGTCCTCCCATCCGCGCTGCTCCGGGTTTTCCCCGAGGTGAGCTGGCCAGACACCGCAATCGCGGTATGCGTAGAATGCGATCTCGTAATCCCGCATGATTGCAGGCTTGCGAATGTGATTCTTGGAGAAGACAAGGTCCGGCTCTTGGCTGTGGCGAAGAGATTCAAGCCCTCGCTCGATCTCGTCAGCGACTTCGCTGGCGGCATAGTGGATCAACCACCCAGGATATCGCCACACCTGCCAGCCGCGACTTTTCAAGAATGCGTCGCGGGCAGAATCGCGCTCTACGGCCTCGGGGGTTTCGTGAAATTTCTTTCCGTCACATTCGATAGCGACAAGGTGCTCCCTGCCGTCATGGCCAATCAGCCTGAAAGCCATATCAAGCCGATAGCGGCCCACCTTCAGCTGAAGCACGAATGCCGCCTCACAGGAGCTCGGCTCCCAGTCGTAAAAGCTGTCATTCGGGATAAGGCAGAACCGCCACTGTTCCAGCAGTTCCTCAGCAAGAGCTCGCTCAATAGGGCTTTCAGCCACCGCCCTGACGTGTGCAAAGCGGTCCCTTGTCTCATGGATCGTCCCTTTCGGGTGCGAGTGCGCAAAGATGCTCATGCCGCCTCTCCAATTTCCAGATTTTTCAGAATGCCTTTTTCGGCGGGTGATCCTGCGAGCAGTTTGGCTGCGTGCCTCAGCATCTTGGCCGGGGCTGTGCAGCCGGGCTCATGAGGCGCGGGCGAAAATGCCGTGATCGGCCAACCGCCCCCCTCGACGTAGATCCGGAACGCCGCGGCCCAGTCCTCTTCCGTCAAGGTCGAGTTCTGCTTGGCCTCGCCAACCCAGTTCTTCCAAACGCCGTTCTTGAGCCAGGAATAAATCGATGGAGCATACTGGCCATCTTCCGCGGTATGCTTCGGATCGGAGTAACAGGCCTTCACCGCGCTCAGTAGCGTCTGTTCATCGGTCTGGTTGAGGATCGTCTTCACGACCTTCGGAAGACTGTCCCGTGGAGCCATCCGGGCTTTGGCTTTCGGGAGAAGGCTCAGGATTTCCTCTGAAACCTTTTTTGGAGACACGCGCTTTGGTGTGGGCTTCTTCTCTTGGGTATCTTCTTTAGCTGTCAACTCCATGGGGTTTACATCGTTGTCGCCCTCTGGGTTTACATCGTTGTCTACTTCCTTGACATCGATGTCGCCTTTTTTGACATCCGGAAACATTGGGGATTCAGCCTCGATGTCGCTTAAATTGACATCGAGAATTACTCGGTATCGAAGGGCGCGCTTGAGCCCCCCGCGTGTCCGTCCAATGACCTGAATGTACCCAAAATCGGCCAAGCAACGCAGCGCCTTGTTGACTGTTTGGCGGCTACATTTTGCGCGTTCAGCGATCTTGGACTGGGATGGAAACCCTTCATTGTCCTTACCCATGAACGACCCAAGCGTCGCCAGAATACGAAGCTGCTGGGCAGTCACTCGATCATCTTCGAGTACCGCGGTTGGAATGATGGAATAGCGAGCCTGGCTCATGATACACTCCGTAGGTTGGCGTTCTTGTTTCGGATGATGTTGGAGCCGATGCTGTGCCGTAGCGTGACGGTCGTCTTCTCACCGTTCCGGTTCTTGGCGATGCCCGCTTCAATGATGCCGCGGCACCGCAACAGCTCCTTGGAGGCCGCTTGTCGCTCCTCATCTGGGAGGGCATCGTTGTTGGCGATCTCTTCCCAGATGTGATCTTCGCGGTGCAGCAGGATGACCGCCGTAGCGTCTTCCTCTATCTTTCCGGAGTCGCGCAGGTCGCTCATCTTGGGCCGGCGCATTACCTTGTCGGTCTCGCGGTTCAGCTGGCACAGCGCAACGATGGCGATGTCCGGGTGCTGTTTGGCGACATCCAGCAACTCGTTGCAGGCAAAGCTGGTCTTTTCGTAGAGGTTGCTCCAGCGCTGCCGCGGCGCGATTTTCGCAATATGGTCAATGAACACGACACCAAGGGGCGGCATACCCCAGCGGGCGCAATGGTTCTTCCATGCCCGGATCTGGGTGTTGACCTCAGCCACTGTCTGGCCGTGCCGCTCATTCAGCAGGAAATTGCGCGCCTGTGGCGTTTCCAGAGCCGCCATGAGGTTGTCACGGGTTTCCGCATTCATCATGCCGGGCGACTTCATGTCCCCCACCTGCGGCGTCCACACGCCGTTCTGCCAATTGATGTAGCAAGCCAATCGGCGCTTGAGTTCGATGGCCTTCATGTCCGCGGAAACAAAGCCAATGCTTTGCTCGGCAGCCATGTTTGCCCCGATGCAGACAGCAACCGCGGACTTCCCTACGCCGGGACGCCCCGCCAGGATTGACAGCGTGCCCCGCTCGAAGCCCTTCAGGCTGTGGTCAAGATCGGTGATGCCCGTGCGGATCAGAACCGCATTGTCAGACTCTGCGAATATATCTTCCGGCCTGTCCGCGGCGGATACCACAGGCGCATTTCCCAGCATCCGGGACCGAAGCCCTTGCAGGCTGTCCTCGCAATGGTTCAGCGTGTCTTCGCCATTGCCGGACTGGGCGAGGCTGGACACTTCCTGCGCCATGCCGAGCAGCTTGCGACGCACCGACATGTCAGCAACCATGCTGGCGTAGTCAGGGACTTCAGGGCCGAACGCCGTGGCGTCCGTCAGGTACTCCAGAAACGTCCCGGCAGACATGCCCTGCCCGTCCAGCACTTCAGACCCCTTCAGGGGCTCCAGCAGCGTCACAGCGTCTGCTACACGCCCGGATCGGATGAATTGCGCGCACATCTTGAACACTTCCTGATGAAGCGGCGAGTAGAAGTCCTCGACTTCCAGTTTTGCTGCGACTTCGTAGAAGCTATTGTTGTCGAACAGGATCGCGCCGAGGAGTGCTGCTTCCGCGTTCAGATTGTTCGGCAGTGTCTGTGTCATTGTCGTCCCCAGCTTTTTCGTGTTCGTCCAGTTGTTCTTGAATGCGTCGGGCTATGTCCCCGATAGGCTCGAAAGTCGGCGGATGGGTCATGCGCACGCCTCCTCAAACCAGTTGTCTCGGAGCTTTGTGCGTATGAATTTCGAGACGTCTTCGCGCGAAACCTTGTCGCTGAAGGTCCAGTCGCAATAGTTTCCGAACTTGCGCATGTGGTCGGTCCAGCCCCAGCGCAGACGCCAGTTGACCTTCTTGGAGCCGCGCATTTCGTAGCTGATGTGAATCCGCATTCCGTCAGTGGTGTCGAAGCGCCCACAGTGGACTTCCGGGAATAGGAGGTGCGGCTTGAAGTCGATGGCGTGGAGGTTCATGCTGCCTCCTCCGGCCAAGACCATTCAGGACCAGCAAGAGTGATGGGCGCAGCCTCTGCGCGAGGCCCCTGGCTAAACATAAACTGCTTGCGGGTGCCGATCATCATGCGGACAGAGTGACTGGAACGCATACCGCAGTCAGGCCACTTGACCATGACTTGCTCGAAGATGTGGCGGGCCTTCTTGCCAGCGTCATGCTCCTGGAACACGAACGCTCGAAGGTCGTCTGAATACTTGCTACTCATCAGCAATATACCCCCTTGTTGTTTTTGAATGTGGCTGGCATCCGCGCATTGCGGTCGTATCGTTCAGCGCCTCGAACGAGAGCTTCGCGGTGGTCTAGGGCTGTGAGGTAGGCGCGCGTCTTGGTGGCTGTTTCACAGTTTAAGCAAAGCTGCTCAGGGCATCCGGAACGGTCGTAGGGGCAGGAAGGGCGGGTGTGGCGGGTCATGACTTGCGCTCCAGCGCATCTGCTGCCACACAGGCATCGCACCACTTGAATGCCCCATACGGTGATTGTCGAAACAAGCCGGAGTTCTCATCGCGGCAGCTGCCGGACGTGTGGCGCTCGCACCCCCCCTCAGCGATCAGCTTCAGGGCATCCTCGTAGGCCCACATGCGCTCTTTGACTGAATCCAGAGACCGGTTTGCCCACGCAATCGTTGACCGCAATTCATCGTCGCTCACGCTGCTTCTCCTTGTTGTTGAGTGATTGCCAGCTGGTAGACGTGGGCTTTGCGGCATTCAGGGCAGTGCCAGGTGTCGTCCGTCATGCCGCCACCTCATCGAACTTGGTCGACTCGTTGCCCCATGTGTCCCAGCCCTCGCGGGACTGGCGGCTGAACAGCTCCAGGCGGCGTACGTTCGGCACGAGGGCCTCGGCAGCGGAGAACGCCTCGTCAGGTTTGCGAGAATGCTCTCGCGCTTCCGCCATGATGACGGAACGCACGTTCTTGGCGGTTTCAGGGTTTCCGTTGGTGGCGATCAGGAACGGTTCATTGGCGCTACGCAGACGGTACCCCGTACCGAAGGCCAGCTTTCCGGTCTTGGTGGTCTTCACCCATGTGCCGGCTGTGACATACCGGAAGCCCCATGCGTCGATTACGTCAAACGCCTCCCGAAGCAGCGGGTTGGTAGCCCAGAGCCACAGGACGCAATCACCAGCTGCCAGTTCTCCGACCGGCATCGCCTTGATGTCATCCAACGGCATGCAGTCGTATTTTGCCGCCGCGTTCTTGTGTTCGCCCTTACGCGACCAGTTTTCGAACTGCCACGGCGGGTCAGCCATGATCAGGCCATAGGCGAACATTGGGAGCGAGCTAAATGTCATCTACGCCCCCATGCCGGCTTGGGCGCATGATGCTTTGCTTCAAGAGCGATCAGCTTGCGGGCAAGGATGGCCCATGCGGTTGTCTCCGTCCCCCGCCCCATGTCAGCCCCCTGCCGTTTCGAGAGGGGGAGCTTGTGGCGCGAGACGTTGCGGCCAGTATTCGCAGTCTTGAAGTTCAAGCTGATATTTGGCCTTTGTTCTCCATTGGCATCCGCAGACCCGGCACTGCACAAGGCTGTAGTCGCTCCAGTGAGAACCCCTTGACGACGCATAGTGGCGCTCGTTCCTGATGAGGACGAACCACTGTCTAGGCCGCTCGTTTGAGCCTGGACGCATACTGCCGAACGTCGGCCTTTTGGATTCAGAACAACGACACGCAGCCATCACGCGCCCCCTACCCGCAAGAGCGGAAGCACCAGCACCACGCCAGCCCAGAACATGGCGCACAGCGTGAAGCAGAGCGTGACCAAGCCTTGGTACAGCCAGTGGGAGCGGCAGTGGGAGGATGGGAGAGAGAGGCGGATCAGGGGGATCAGCATGGCTGGCATACCCCCCAAGGGTTACGCCGCGCACTTTTTACGTACCGCCGGTATGTTGACGGTTGCGTGACGGTTAACGTTGCGCTTGGATAGTTAATTGCACCCTTGAAAAAATAGGAACATGGTCCTATCAATCGAAAACGAGAGGGTGAACATTTGGGGAACGATGAACGGGAGGAATTATGCCGGACTACAAGGAGATTATCATGGACTGCCCAGCGAAGGTGATCGCCAGAAACGGGTTGGTTCGATTGACTTACACCCGGTACGCCGATGATGGGGAAACCATCATTGAGCAATCTCATGGCCGCGCCGTCACCCTTTCGGCGGCCAAGATCACCGCCCTGCGTGTCTTGCAGGCGTGCGCCGAGATTGAGGAAGCGGCGCTTGAGGCCAGCGAAGAATCCAACATCACGAGATTGCGGGCCTGACATTACGCGGCCCCCTGTTGCGGCTCAGGGCGAACCGTGACGGTTGCCAGAAGCTCCTCAAGTGTTGCTGTCTCGTGAGCGTCCGCAACGGGTTGCAGCCACTCTCTTGGTATGCCCTTGCGGCGCACCCAATCCCTGACCTGATGATCCTTGCAGCCGCAGCCAATCGCGGCGGCTTGTTCGGCATAAGTCTTGCCTAATTCAGACAAGATTGTTTCATGGCTACGGTGTTTCATAGCCAACACATAGCAAATAGCTATTTTGTAGGCAATAGCGCAATGCTATGTTTTTTGGTGATAAGGAAGCGGCATGTCAGATAAAGACTTTGACCGCATAATTGGGGCTCGCTTGAAAGAGGCCCGTATATCCGCCGGGTACGAGACTGCGCAGGCCGCAGCAGATGCCCGCCCCAAAGTGCACGTTCAAAGCGTAAGGGACCAGGAAGCAGGCCGCCGGGGTGTAAGCCCGGAACAATTGCTTCTATATTCCAAGAAGTATGCGGTATCTATCCAATGGCTGCTCACCGGCGAAGGCCCGATGACTTCCATTGAGGGCCTCGTTGATGACGTGACACTCAAGATGCTGACACCGGAGAAGAAGCGCGAGGTTGCCGACTTCGCCCGGTTCGTCGCGGCTCGCAAGTAAGCGCCCCAAACAACCGTAATTGCTATGGCCGGGCACATTCGGCCAAAAAAATAGCATTTTGCTATTGCCAGCATAATAGCATTTCGCTATGGTCTCCTCATCGAAACAGAGGACGACACCAATGACCTTCGACATCAGCATCATCTCCCCCGCTGGTACTATCGGACACCAGTTTTTGGACCGCGACTTTTTGAATGCCTCTGAAGCTGAGGCGTGGGGCGAGCGTCAGGCGCGGGCCATAGGCGACCCCTACGATTTTATAAGCGTCCGTCAGGTCCCCGCCGCTCAGGCCGACGACCATCGTCTCGTGCCCTTCTGAGCCGCCTGACCCCATCATCGAAACAGAGGAAGACACCAATGGCAAATGACTTTCCCTATCTCGGCGCGTCGGACCTGTACGGGCCTTGCTTGCCTGACAGCGTGACGGATTACGGACAGGGCTCCCAGCCCTATGAAAGCCGCCCCCCGCGCTTTCCGAGCGCCGAGGAGACCGATCGTCAGCGCGATCAGCTAGCCCGCTTCATGAGCCGCTATGACATGTTCACCCGCGAGGGCGAGACCCAAGAGGAAGCATACCAGCGTCACAAGGCGCGGATGGATGGCACCGCAATGGACCGCGCCGAGGCGCGCAAGCTGAAAGGAGCCGCCTGATGCAACGCTACATCACCATCGCGAGATACGATCTCGGCTTCAACATGGAGCGGTCTACTGACCAACTCGACAAGGCTGAGAGTGCGGCCCAGTTCGCCGTCACACGAAGAGACGCCCTGTGGGCAGTTGTACTGAACGAGGACGGAGAAGTTTTGCTTCATCTGATCCCCGAAGAACACGAACGGAAGGGAGAGGCGGCATGAGCGATCACGATGCAAAATATTATCGCAAAAAGTGGATGACTGAGGACCAGTGGGAGTGCGCCAAACTGGCAGCCCGCATCTGTGGCGGATTTCACCACATGGGCAAGCCTGAGCCAGCTGGGAATGGTGTTTGCTGTGAAATTTTCAAGTACGAAATCGCAACCTTTGACTTCAACGAGATGACCCGAATTGTTGTGCTGGCTCACGACGCCTGCATCAGGGTTGAGTTCGGACGCGCCACCAGAGACGCCGAGTATGAGGGGATGGAGTACGAGGAGTCATACTCGCGCCTGATCCTTCATAAGCGCGACCGCGAAGGCAGCATAAGCCAGCGCCACCCAACGCTTGAAGAACATATCGCGCTCATTCGTGGGGTGCCTGTCGATGCTTGATCTCCACACCCACATATCCCGCCACCCGATGCGCTGCCCCATCCAGTCACGCGCCATAGAGGGAGCCTTCGCAGCAGAGCGCCTTGAGGGCGTCAAGCAAGCCCACTTCGCAGAGCTGTCAGACTACCAGGAGATCGAGCGCATCTACTGGGAAGCAGGCCCGAACCTGAGAGCCGTTATCCATGACCAGTGGATGATGGCCAGAGCAATCGCAAGCAAGCGGTTCAATCGTTACGACACCGCCCGCCAATGTGAGTGGGCCGCAATTGAGATCGAGAGGAAAGCGGCATGACCCCCGCCAACCTCACCCGCACAAGCAAGCACCCCCTGGCCTGCCCTATCTGCGGTGTCCCGTTCAATACGCCGCTGGGCCGCCAACTGCACTGCAAGGACGCCCACGGAGTCACAATCCTCATTTCGTCGCATGACCACAGGAAATGCGATGCGTTTCATGAAAGGAGTAAGCGCAATGGCTGATAATTGGGATACTGCAATCAATGAATTGCTGGACGATTTCTTCAGGGCGGAAGCAGAAAGCAACGGCCTGAAAGCCTCTGCATCTGAAATCGCCAAGCAAAAGAAAGAGGCGGATCAGCGGGTGGAAGCCGCGCGGGAGCAGCTCGCCAAGATGCTCACTGAAGCAGGCGTCACGACCGAAAACCACCCTCGCGCACAGATCACACTCGCCTCTGGCCGTGTCACGCTTCAGGTCGCCCCTGACGCTGATGTGGAGACTCTACCAATCGACATGGTGCGGATCAAGAAGGAGGCCGACAAGGCCGCCATTCAGGCCGCACTTACCGAGGGCCAGAAGGTCCCCGGATATTCGCTGGCGCAAGGCGCGCCATCCCTGCGCATCAAGCCCGTGAAGGAGAAAGTAAATGGCTGACGGAAACCACCTTATTGTCCAGGAGCAGCGCTCCAACCTAATCCCTCGCAATGGCGAAGAGGCATACGGCATGGCGAAGCATATTGCGGCCTCCGGGCTGTTCGGGTGCAAGACTGCGGATCAGGCGTTTGCGCTGATGCTTCTGGCTGACGCCGAAGGGATGCACCCAGCAATCGCTGCGCGGGATTATCACATCATTGAGGGGCGACCGTCCCTTCGAGCTGACGCCATGCTAGCCCGCTTCCAGAGCGCTGGCGGCAAGGTAAAATGGACCGAGCGCTCGGACACAAAGGTCTCCGCCATATTCTCACATGAGTCCGGGGGAGAGTGCCCTATCACGTGGACCATCGAAATGGCCTCCAAGGTTAAGCGATACAATCGCAAGAAGCAGCAGTATGAGGCTCTGACGGACAATCAGAACTGGAGGAACTATCCTCGCCAGATGCTAACAGCGCGTGTGATTTCCGAGGGTGTTCGGACGGTGTTTCCCGGCGTAATTGCGGGCATGTATGCGCCTGAAGAGGTTCAGGACTTCGACGATGCAGGGCGGGGCGATTTGAAGCCCATTCCGACAGAACCTGCTAATGAGCAGACTCCAGAGCCCACCCGTTCGGAATCCCTCATTGATCTAATCAATGCCTGCGAGACAATGAACGATCTTGAGCAACTGGCCTTGCAGAAAACAAGCGACATCATCGCCATGCCGGAGAAGGACCGCAACGCCGCGCAGAAGGCCATCGCAGCAAAGCGAAAGGACCTTGCCAATGCGCCCAAGGATGCGGAGTTCGTGGAGCGCGACCCGGAGGCCGACAAGGCATTCATCGAGAAGTTTTGCGAGTTCGTGGCGGATCGTCCGAACAAGGAAACTCTGGATGCTCTGTGGGCTAAATACAAGGAACGCCTCGCGAGCATTCAGGCGGCAGATCCTGAACTCTATGATGAGGCCGTCAAGGCAGATGCACTCAAGCAGCAGGAGTTTCAGGCTGCGGAGATGGCCGCAGAATGAGCAAGCGAACGGTCTACCTGAAGCGACCTGATGATCGGGTCATGCTGGTGCCTACGGATCGCAAAAGCGAAGACCTCATAAAGAAGCTTCGCCCCGGTCGCATCGTCATGATCCGTTCGCACACCGCGCGCAATGGCAAGCACCACCGTTTGTTGTGGGCTGTCGCAGGACTGATCGCTGATAATTCCGAACACTACGACGATGCGGAGCATGTCGTTGAACAGCTAAAGCTTGCAACCGGCCACGTGAAACGGGTTTGGTATGACGTACCAGGATTAGGACGTATCCAGCAGATCCGAGGTGCCAGCATCGCTTACGAATCCATGTCGCAGGAGGACTTCTCAGCGTGGTTTGAGAAAGCGCTGGTGTACATTCAAAACGAGATGCTTCCCGGCGTAGAGACCGAAACGATCCGCAAAGAAATAGCCGAGGCGTTGGGCCTCGATTGGTGGCCCGCAGAGCGCGGCATAACCCTTAGCATGAAGGATGAAGTGAATGGCTGAAGACCTTGACCAGATCGTCAAAGACATAAGGCGGGCGTATGAGACATTTCAGGAAGTCACGGATGTGGAGTCTACAGATCGCCTTCGCCGCGCCTATACAGCGGCCCTGCTGATGCACGCTCCCGCCATCCTCTCGGATCGTGACGCAAAGGACGCCACCATCCGCGCCCTACAGGAAGAGAATGAGGGGCTGAGGGAGACCTTCGCAATGCGCGACAAGCTCGTGAACGCGGGCATCCACCTCGCACTATCAAACTCAGATATTTACAACCTCGATATGTCGCCAGCGCCAGCAATAAACAGCTGGCATGAATCTGAAGCAAAGCGGCTCGCCCGTGAAGCATACGACGAATACGAACAGGCTCAAATCGAACAGCTGCAACGCGACATGGATGAGGAGGACACCCCCAATGACTGATCTAATTGAGCGACTGGAAAAGGAAGGCGGGTCAAGGGATATGCCGTCACCGGAGGAATTTCGCCGTCACCTCAAACGCGGCTCCCTGAAGGGCGCTTGGTGGAAGGGGGAGATTTCAGAATCTCTTCTGCTGCAAGAGCTTGCGCGCCTTGAGAAGGTAGACGGAAAGAAAGTTACCATACCATTTCCCATCAGCGCAATCGCCCTTCTCCGCGCTCTGGAGGACAAAGACCATGCGTGAATTGATCGAACGGTTGGAAAAGGAAGGCGGGTCAAGGGAGTTGGATGCGGAGGTTTTTGCTGCAACCAGCGCCGACCACACCACATACTGGAGCCTGAAGCGCTACCAGACTGGACACGAAGAGTTCTTGCGCGGCTGTAAGCGTGACGGCCTTGTCGTCGGGCCAACAGGGTGCGGAACAATTGGTTCAGTTAGGACTCCGAACCTTACCACATCCCTAGACGCAGCCATAGCCCTGTGTGAGCGGGTGCTGCCGGACCCATTTTGGGGTCTGCATACAAACCGCGTAGTGGCAAATGTGTATCACGCCGATGTTGGGACGCGGCAACCTCATAGGACATGGCTTGGCAGCGCCGATATCCCAGCAACCGCCCTCTGCATCGCCCTTCTCCGCGCTCTGGAGGACGGGAAGTGACACGCGAAGAGGCCATCAAAAGACTGGCGGAAACGCCGCAGTACATCCCGGCGCGGTGCTCATGGTGCAAGGCGAGGACGGTCAGCGACGCATCTACCAAGTGCCAGCCCCAACAACTCCCGTGCGGTGACTATTACTGCGGCACACCCGAAGAGGCCCCCGACACAGGCGGAAAGCTTCACCAGCTGAATCCGGAGTATGCCCGCCTCGATGGCTATCTCTGGGGCTGGTACGCCTATGACGAGGGCATGACGGACAAAGAACCGGAGTGGGAGGACGGGAAGTGAGCAGGCCGCTGACACCTTTTCAGCTCAAGAAGCGGATCGAGACATTGCTCGACCTGTGGAAAGCGGCTGGCATGGAGGTCGGCGGGCTTGTCATTGACGGTGATCGTATCGCTATACTGACCCCGGAAGGGGCGGCCAACGAACAAGACCCCTTCGAGAACTGGCAGAAGAAACGGGGCGCGGCATGAAGTACCGGACGACACACAAGAAACTCGCCAGCGGTCGGCTCAAAATATACTACTACACCGAAGCCGGAACAAGGTTCTTCGACTGCATGGATAACCCCATGTCCCAGCCATTTCCGGCTGCCTTCCTGAGAGCATGGCAAGAGGCTGTTGATAGCGAACCAGGATCAGGCAAGCCCGAAGGCGACTGCGCCCAATTCATTGAGGACTATCTCGCCAGCGACAAGTTCCTGAGCCGCGCCGAGGCGACCCGTGCAGGCTATCAGTATGCGCTCGACATTGCCCGCAAGGAGTTCGGAGGCGCGTCTATCCCCGTCATGGAAGACAGGCGGTTCAGAGGTGCTATCATCAACTGGCAGCATGAGTGCGCCAAAGTATCCCGTAGGCAGGCTGACCTGAATGTGCAGGCGTTGTCCCTTGCGCTCGGTTACGCCCATGCGCGCGGCCTGATCCTGCACAATCCGGCTGCTGACCTTCCGAACCTTTACGAACGCCCTGACGACAAGCGCCCCTTTGATGAGTGGATGACAGCCGCATTCCTCGACGGCGCATCACAGACAGAATCCGACGCCTTTCTGCTGGCCCGCCACACTGGCCTGCGCCGGACAGATCTGGCCCGCATCACATGGCCTTCATGGAAAGGCGACTATATCGAGTGGACGACCTCCAAGGGGCGCGGGAAGCGCTTGGTCATCATTCCGCTAACACCGGGCGCCCAATCCTTCCTCACGGGCCTGAAGGCGCGCTCTGGCGATGCTGTGACGCTTTTGACGGGGGATAGGGGCAGACCCGTCCAGCCGCGCCGGATTGGCGATCTGGTGAATGACCGCTGCGACCTGCTCGGCATCGACCGCACCTTGCACAATCTGCGCAACACCTACGCCACTGACTGCATCCGGGCAGGCTTCTCGGATGAGGACATTGCCGAAACGCTGGGCTGGTCCATCGATGACGTGAAAGCCATGAAGCGGGTCTATGTGGCCCGTGATGAGATCAATGCCGCGAAAATCAAGAAGCTGAGGACGAAGAGATGAAAAAGAAGTTAGAGATCGAGGTCTGCGAACTGTGCGGCAAGCCAATGAGCGTGCATAGCAACCGCGTGGAGATGCCGAAGGATTTCAAAACCTACGGCAAGAATGGGCTGATTATCGATATGGGGTATTCCATAGGCGGCTGGGGATACCGGCGTGATGCCGTCAGTTTTGGAGAAGAGGTATGTGATGAATGTTTTGAGGCGGCCCAGCCCGTGTACGACGCAATCCAAAAGTTCTTGGCAGATCGTAGAGGGCGGGAGGGCGATCAGGTTCGAACCGTGTGGCATCGTGAGCCACCACCCGAAAGACGTGGAGCATCGGTATTGCGCGCTCTGCCATCGTTTCGTGGGTGACGAGAACAAGAACGCAACAAGTCCGGAACAAACGAACCAAGACAAACCAGCCGACAAACCGGAGGAATAGCAATGGCCGCAAACTGTAGTAAATACTGGTGCCGGCTGAGGGACTCGAACCCCCGACCCTCTGATTACAAATCAGATGCAATAGGACGTATTATCGTTATTTTACAGAGCTCTAACACTTTGGGTGAATGCGAACCGCGTCCCAATACGAGCAACACGATGCATTTCTGCCCACAAACCGGAACATTCGCATGATCACTTCAGTGAAGCGCCTCGCATCGGGTAGGGTCGCCTACTACGCTTATGCCGATAAGGGTGGTCCGCTTTTGGGGCGTGGCGAGGGGGACAACAAGAGAGAGGCGCGCAGAGACCTAAACAGACAGCTCCAAAAATCGAATAGTCGAAGAGTGGCTGCCATTCGGAAGAAAGGCGCCAAGAAGACACGAGAGGAGCTGCTGCGCTCCGAACTGAGGGTCGCGGTCAGCGCCGCTCGTTCTCGGGCCGCGAAATCCGGAAGGCCGTTTGATATTGACCCGGATTGGGCGGTTCACGCGATGGAGGCGGCTGAATACAGGTGCGCGCTTACTGGTATCCGCCTTGAGCCGAGGGCGCATTATACCGGCGATTCCCATCGCGGGCCGTGGAGCATATCCCTAGACAGAATAGATAATGCTGGCGGGTACACCAAGGACAACGTTCGGATAGTCTGCTGCGCCATTAATATCGCCATAAACGAGTGGGGTGAAAACGTCTTTGAACGCGTTGCCAGGAACTTCCTGAATCGGAAGCCCCAATGACTGACCGCGCTCCCCTCCCCGTAGAGACGAGAGTTGAGTTCAAGACAGCAGTTAAGAGGGCTGTTCGGGAACGTTCGGGCGGGCAGTGCGAGAGCCACCTGATCCCGCGTCACATGTACGGGCTGCCGGAGCAGTGCGGTAACGATGCGGCTGATTTCGATCATATCACGCCGTGCGCGGCAGGGGGAGATAATAGCGCCGAGAACTGCGCTTTTCTCTGCAAGCCATGTCACAAGCTCAAGACCCTGGTGGACAACGCGATGGCGAAGAAAGCCAACCGCCGTCAGGGCAAGACAGGGCAGCAGGCCCGGCGCAAGCGGAATGGCTCCAAGCTCCAGTCCAGAGGCTTCAGCAAGGCCCCTGCTGGATACGTATCACCGTTGAGTAAGAAGCACCCAAACTACAGGAAAGGAAAATTGGGATGAGCGACAAGACAATCGAGGAAATACGCCAATGGATTGGCACCGGAGATGGAGTGGATCACCCACTTCTTGACTGGATGGGCAGAGAGTCCGAGCACCATATGCCGGAAGGCACATGGCTTTGCCAGAACACCGTGCTGCCCGATCCGGTAGCTGGCGACGAGGACCCGAACATGAGCTTCACGCTGGCCTTTCATCGCACAACACGAGGCGACTGGGCTGAGCCGGGCGATTACGTCTGCAAGATGTCAGACGGCACATTCGAGGCGCGCAAGAAGGAACTGATCGACCTGCTCAAACAGGATGGTGAGCCGTGCTTCTATTCTCGCGACTATCGCGATGTGCTGACCGCGCGTCGCAATGCCAACCCTGAATTGGAGTTCGCATTCAAAGATCGCCATCTTGACGAAAAGCGCTGGAGATAACCCGCAACCAATGGCCGCCCAAAGGCAGCCGCAAGATTCAATCTAGAGGATGGAAGTGAAATGAACTGGATAGAACTGACACGCACTGAAGCCGACCCTGACCCTGACTACGACTCTTCGTCGCCCATAATGGTCAACGCAGACAGTATTGATTTCACAGAGGACTTCGATGGGTACACTGTGATTGTCATACGGGGTGGACGTCAGATCACGGTGTCCGAAAACTCGAAGGAAATCATCTCCCGCACTATACGTGGAGAGTGAGCTGCGGGGTGGGGGACTTCTTTGCAGAAAGTGCAAGAAAGTCGCTGCGGGCCGGGTCAGTCGGTGATGTCTTTGGAGGCTTCCTTGACATCTTCTGTGATCTGCTCAGCAGCGTCAGCAATAGGCTTTGTGACGATGCGGGTCATGTCGGCGGCAACTTCGACGGGGGCGAGAGCGGTTTTCAGAACGTCATCTGCGACGCCAGCGAGGGATTTGAAAATGTCCATTTCTGCCTCCAGCTTCAGCCCGCACACCCTACCACAATCCCCCGCAGATTCAAGGAATTATCTCGCGTAAGTGTACGGAATATGATAGGATAGGAACATGGAAATACTAATTATCTTGGCCGCGCTCTGCGCCCTGTTTATCTTCCTCTCATGGAGGGAATCGGACGGCCCGAAACACAGACGGTGGAAGCGGGAGATGAGTAGACAGAGCGAGCGGCGAGCCGACGCCATGAGTGAGTTGGCTCAAATCAAGTTCGAGGGCGGCAAATGGTACGGCTGGCTGAATGACCTTGACCCCGCCGAGGAAGCGCTGCTCCGGATGGGCTACATTTCCTTTGAACCGTCAGATGATCAACCCCCTGTTACCAAAGATCTATGGGGCAGACCTGCTGGCGCAGGAGGCTGGTTTCGGATAACGGCTGCCGGTCAAAATGCACTCTCTGACCCCGCAATATGATAGGATAGAGAGAGGAGAGAATGATGGATCACGAGCTTACACCAGACGGCGAAAGCACCGCAAAGTGGGCTATTCGAGAGCAAGGTTTTTTGGGCGCGACCAAGCAGCTTACGCACTGCGCTCGATGCGGCAACGAACCCGGAACCACATGCACCGAACCCGCTCATTTTCGTGACATATTTAAACCAACCATCCACCGCCTTTGTGATGATTGCTTTGACGCCCTGCCAGACTAACCGCACACCAAGGAGCCCACACAATGAATAGACTGGAAGAGAGAGTGGCGGAGGCGTTCTTGCTGACCAAGCAGGCTGGCGAGGAGCATCTCGTGTCGTTAGACCGTCTTCCACTATATCAGCAAAAAGGGTGGACGAAAAAGGCAGCCGATTTCCTATCCGCCCTTGAAGCCCAAGGGCTTAAGATCGTGCCGGTGGAGCCTACTGAGGCTATGCTGGAGGCTGGCTTTGAACTGATGGGCGGTGGGTCTGCGTTCGTCTACGCCGCAATGCTCAATGCTGTGGAGGGGTGAATGGAAATCGACATGGACGCAACTCAGAAGCTACGCGATCAGGAGTGGCGCGACTTCATTGAGCAGCCGACCTATAAGCAGGTATACGAAATGATGCGCGAGCAACAGGAGCGGATCGCCAAGATTCGCGGGAAAATGGTCGAGGCTGCGCAGCGCGATCAGCGGGAGCTATACAACAGGCTGTCGGAATCTCTCCTTGCCCCACAGAAAACCGTAGATCAGTTAGCGGCGACTTTAGGTGACGCCTTTGCGATGAAGCACCCGAGCCCGATGGTCATCATGATGCCGACTAAAGCAGACTAACTGGCTCCGGCACTGACTGGCACCGAATAACCTGCTCAGCAGCTATCCTCTGAAAGAACAGCCTTTCATCTATAGAGCATGATTTGGAGTCGCCGCGGGCCGCGCGTTCTGACTCTTTGTTGCAGTGGTGTTCCTGTTGCCCCCACTTTTCCAGATCCATCAAGTTAAGACTTGCGCCATCCGCGAAACTTTAACAGATTTGATGCAGACCCGGAGGTAGAAAATGGCTTACCCATCAAGTGAACAGGATGCCGAAGCGTTTGGCGCTTTAGTGCTTTTGGGCGTGATTGCCTTGCTAGGAGTCGGCGCTATTGCGGGCTTTGCCTGGCTGGTGGCGACCGCATCTGCATAGGTTGCTAATCAGGCGACTGGAGTGAAGCCTCTCCCTTGAGGGCGTCCAGTTCTCTCCGCAACGATTGTATCTCCCGCACCATCGCCGCAATGGTCTTTGGGTCGGCATAAGTCATGGTCTGCATGACATCGCCGTCTTTCTCACCCGTCACGGCAGCCGGGCTGCTTTCCGCATACTCATGGGCAATGAATCCCCAGCCTTCTTCGCCATCGCCATCCCAATGCCAGCTGCGCGGACGGAGGCTCATCAGGTGGTTGCGCGCGCTGAGTGGGTCAAGATCTACCGCACCCGGCTTACGGCGATAGTCTGATGACGTGTTGTAGGCTGTAGCTGAGCCGGTGACTGAAATAGAACCCACGGCTGTCGTGTCGCGATAAAACTGCTGTATGGTCCCATCGGATGCTGTGCGCCTCAGATACAGGGATGGGCCGCCGTTTTTGGACAACTGAATTGCATTCTGCTGGATAAGCGCGCCTTCATGCGCCCCGGTCAAAACAGAGACAAGGCTTCCTGTTCGAGCGCCCGCGCCCCCGATCTTGACGAGGCCGGAGCCGTTTGGCTCCAGGGAGATGTCCCCATTTGTAGACAGCCTCTCAATCGTCCCAAGCGTGGAGAAGTCCAGCCCGTTGCCGAGGTTTTTACCAAAGGGGCTGGAAGAGTTCGTCGCATCAAGCACAACCTGTCGCGTAATCGTGGCTGAGCTGACAATATCGGGAGTTGTCCCCCGATAGGCGTTACCAATCGAGACGAAGTTCTCGATTGTCCCGGAAAGATCAACCTGCCGGTACTCGTTAAACTCGAAATCATTTCCTATCAGGATCAGCGAGTTGAGCGTGCCTGCGCAGCGGATCGCGCCGGATGTTGCCGCCGTGCCGAGATTGCGGAACTTGCAGCCGATGAAGGTGAAGTCGCCGGTGCCGACCCCGGAGATGTTGACCGCCCAGCCGGTCGAGTTCAGGAACGTGGAATTGCTTACCTTGACGCCTACCAGGTCTTCCTGAATATCCCACAAATCGCCGGTAACATTTGCAAACGAGCAATTTTCAAAATGAATATAGGTTCCGGAGTTGCCATAGGCATGCGCCGGCACCGTCAGCAGGTGCGCCGGGGAAATTCCCCCTGCAAGTGCGGCATCCACACCATCGAAATAGATATTGGAAAACGAGATATGCCCGATGGCGTCCGCCTTCGTCTTGAACAAGCGGATATGCGCTTCATCATGGAATGCGATATACCCCTGGTCAAACGTAAACCCATCGGCGGAGTTGATGTCGATGGCGTAATCGGGAGAACCGCCTGCAAGTATGATATTCGAGAACTGGCAGGTATAGGCCGTTTGGAAGTTGCCACCTCCAATATCCTCGCTTTCCGCCTTCAGCGCCGTCGAATTAGCCTGCCCAATGTTGAGCCAGTGATCAAACCGGTTGAACTGTCCGCCTGAAATCAGCAGGGTCACCTCAGCATTGAATGTGCGGAAGTTCTTTGCCTCGAATTGCTGGCACTGGCGAACCCAAAGGGCAACCGACCCGGCAACACCAATGTCTCCAGATGAGTAGCCAACAGACAGGTCTCGAATGCCGCAATTATCAAGGAAGCCGGACGATACACCGGCGGTTTCCGGCTGGAATGTAAGTGCCGGCGCATCCGTGTCGGCAGAAATAATATAAGAATGCGCCCGCCCGGACCCCTTGAGAACAATATTGGGTTCCTCGATAACCCAGTTTCCCGAGATCTTGAAATATTGGGGGATAAGGATAACCCCGCCAGTCGGCCTGTTCGCCGCCAGCCACGCAACAGCCGCCTGCCCCGCCGCCAGTCGGCCTGCGTCCGTATCGGTTGCCAGGAACCAGAGAACATCGACCACATCATCGGACCTCTGGATGCGGCGGGCATATTTCGTGCCGCCACCATTGGTCAGGGCGACGACTATGCCCTCACCGGGGTCTGCCGCCAGCGCGGCTGTCACGTTTCCGCTCGTGTCGCTTACGACTCGGAATACACCCCCGCCACCATCGCCTGCTGCAGTGCGTCCCAGCACCGTAATCACATCGTCCGCCTGTGGGTTCTCAATCGCCGCCAAGTCTGATTTGGTGTCAACAAACAATTTTCTAGCGCGAAACGTGTCCGTGCCGGTGGCTTCGATATGGTCGCCGTCAGCAACATCGATGCCTGCAATGCCGGTCAGCGTTGCGTCTGCATTCTGCTTCGCCGCAAGATCGCCAATGGCGGCAGCGGCAGCAATAATATCTGCGATGTTTGCAGAAACCGTGCCTATATCATCATCGCCAGCGAGGTCTGCCGCAACCGTGCCGATCGTATCGGCGCCCGTCAGGTCAGCCGCAACGTCCTCGATCGACTCCACGTAAGGGACCAGGGCTGCCGTGTTTGTGAGTAGGCTGTCAGGGTTCTCGATGAAGGCATATTCCGGAGCCGCCGCCGTACCCGTCAGGTACATGATCTTGTCGATCGCAGCTTCCATCGGCACATTGTCTGGCAAGGCATCCGTGCTGAAAGGGGTCAGTCTTACAGCCGTATCCGCCTTGCGGGAAACCTCCGCGACGAACTTTGTTATCTCATCGAACCGCGCCTCCAGCGCTTCAGCGGAAAAGCTCCCGCCCGCAACCAGATCCAGAAGCTGCTCGATAGTGCCTTCCCGGAAAACGAACAGCCGCTCTGTCGTGAGCAGGCCCGTTTGCGGGGAGGTCAGCGTGATCGCATCCGTTGAGCGCGTGAAGTCTGTGTCCTCCACCAGAACGCTCGGCTCCGTATCCGTGACCGTCGAGTATCGCAGGACATGGATCGTATCATCATCTGACGCGATGGATGTCCCGCTCTTGATAAGCGAGAACGGACCCAGATTGCCGGGCGAAGACGTGCCGGCAAAGGCAATGGCGGGAGTAACGCTGGATGTGGTCATCTATTTGAGGCCGGAATCCGTCTTCTCAAGATTCTTGCGGGCGCGAATATAGGTCATCGCCGCAAGTGTCCCGGCAAGGCCGACCGCAATCGCCTCACTGAAGGGCAGGAAGGACAGCAGGGGCTTGGAGACAACGAAAACCGCGCCCCCGACCACAATCGAGACAATCGCGTCAGTCGTGACGCTGTAGGATTTGTTGAAGAACTTGGTGACTTCGCTCATGGGGGTGACCCTCCTTCATGAGCAAACAGTAAGGCGAGGGCTGTAAATGCTGGAGGAACGCGCCATCAGCCCTCAGGATAGCAGACCCGGCTTTGCCAGTTGGCAATGCGAGCGTGCTTCAGCTCCAGCCCCTCCGGGCAGTTCTCTCCGTGGCACTCGCCGGGCAACGTCGCAATCTCAAGATTGGAGCAAAGTCGCACCCCTGCCTCCATTCGGGTCAGGGCGTAGCGGATATGACTGGGCGCAATCAGCAGCAGCGTTGCGATGCCAAGCACACCAAGCAGGACAAAGAAGTTTCGGCGCAGAAACTCCAGTACAACACGCGGCTTCGCCAGCCCTGTGACGTCGTAGGATTTGACCGGCTTGACAGACCGGTCGGCATCCCGCGCGATCTGTTCAGCCAGGCTGGTCATTCCGCAGGGCACATCTCTCTGAACTGGGCATCATTGCCGACAATGTAGGATTTCACCCAAGTGGGAGCGGCCCGGTATTGGTCATCGGTCACGCCAATCATCAGATTGCCCGCCTCGTCTGTCCACGCGATATGACCCAGCTTCTGTGGCGTCTGGCTCAGGCAGAACTTCACCTTGGCCTTCTCGACGGCCTCAGCCTGGAGAGCGGTCACGTCCAAAGATGCTGGCGTATTGTTCGTCTGACATGCTGTCAGGGTCGAGAGGGCCAGCAAGATCACGGGCCTCAAGAGCGTCATGCGCTTCATCTTCCAATTCCTCTTCCATGTTGTTGATATAGTCCTTGGCGCGGGCGCGATCTTCTGCGGCTCGCTTCTCATTCTTCAGACGCTCAAGCTTTCGTATCTTTGCGTCATGCAACGCGAGCCACGTAAGAAACGCCGCCAGACCGGCCCCGATCCCTGCGATCCAGCGAGCAACCGCGCTCGCCTTGAACACCCCCCCAATGCCGGAAAGCCAAGCCATCACACTTTCGGTCCCTCAGCATTCTCGCGGCCATAGTCCGCAATCTTCCCCCCGGAAATGATGCGCCAAACGCCATATGCTGCGACCATCATAGCGAGCGCAAAGAAGCACCCGAGAATGAAGGTCGGGCTCTTGTTTTCGGCAAACTTTGCGATGTCGTTCGCGTAAGGCATCGCCCACCCCAGCACACCCCCGGCGCCTGTCGCAGCGATCGCAATTTCCTTGCCAGCAGTTTTCTTCGCCAAGCCCCTATGAGTGGTGGACTCCTCCATAGCCTTCGGCTCTTTTGCTGGGTCCAGATTGGGTGTAACCACCACCTTCTTCGGAACAACCACCGCAGCATTCGACTTTGCCTTCAGCTTCGCAGTCTGATCCTTGTTCAGCCATGCCGTCTGCTGATCCGCGCTCATGTCGTCCCAGTTTTCCGGCAGCACCAATGTCTTGCCCATTACAGCCTCCTTCTCACCCAGCATCTTCGGCGCCGGCAGCGGATGATTGCGGGCAACCCGAAGCACATCCGCCCACGGGGTCTTGTATGTCACCCGATCGCGCCAGCCATAATCAGTCTTCTCCGACACGGACTCCAGCTCGATCACGCTTTCATCGCACGCATCCCGCCAGTCTAGACCCAGCGAGAGACACGCTTCCGATAGATGTCGACGATACAGTCCACGATAGGCGCGCTTCCACACCTTCCCCTTGGCAAGCAAGACGCCATCCGGCCCATATTTCGGCGTACCGCGTACCGTGCCGTCAGAGTTGAAATCGTTCTGCACGGTGGCGTAAATCCAATCCCCGAAGTGATAGGCCGCATCCTCCCAGCGCTCGGCATTGACCATGCGCAGCACAGACGAGTCCTCAAACGCTGCCAGCCCGATATTCCACGCAAGGAACACGAGCGCATCAAACTGGTACTGGTTGAGCTGCACCTCCTTGCTGACAAGGCGAAGCACACCGGCCTCGAACTTGCGCAGGGTCTGCGTCGATGCCGCAGCATATTCGGCTGGGGTCAGGCTCATACCCGGCCCAACCTTTCGCCCGTCCGGCAATGACGTGAGGCCATCCCCGATCTGCCAATTGCCCGCCGTGTCCTGATGGGCGTCAAGGTTCAGCCCAAGGGGCGGGCGCTCATACTCGATATTCAGGGCCATCCCAATGGCGCTTACGGTTGGACTCATGATGCATCTCCCTGCCAGAGAATGCCGCCATCCTCATCCAGCATACGCAGGCCAGACGGCACGGCCTCAAACGTGATATTCACCTCAGCGGATTTCGCGGGACCGGGTGCGATATTGCACCTGTACGTGCCCAGGAATTGATTGTCGGCAGCGACAGGATGCTCGCCCTCGTAAACACCGATCGCGATTTCCGACATGCCTTCACGGACATTGGTGAACTGGACGGGCAGCAGCGAACCCACCTTGTCCCCACTGTCGAACACGATGGAGTATCCCCCACCCGGAACCTCAATGCCCACGGGCACAGACAGGATGTCCTCATAGTCCAGATCCATCAGGCGCCCATCCTTGCGGGCCGCCCAGATCGCAGCGCCACGCGCGACGATCTCGTCCGGATTCAGCGTCTTGCGCGGGGCCTTGCCATTGAAGAACGCCTTCACGGCCTCCTGCACCAGAGGCATCCGGGTCATGCCGCCAACCATGACAATGTGATCAATATCGCCTTTGGCGCGCTTGGCCTTCTGCAAGACCGTGGCGGTTTTCTCCAGAGCAGAGCGGACTTCCCGCTCGACCATGCTTTCAAACTGTTCGCGTGTGACCGTCTCGCTGATGCCGAGCGGAGAGCCTGCATCATCCGCGTCGATATTGGGCAGGGTGATCTCTGCCGTGTCCAGCCGGGTCAGGCGCTTCTTTGCCTTCTCCGCATGATACCGCAAGGCCAGCATAGGGATGGGACGGACAGTCAAGTCCCGGCCATGCTTCGTCTTGAACCGATCGACCAGATAGCTCACCAGGCGCTCATCAAAGTCCACGCCGCCAAGGTACATATCGCCATTCGTTCCCAGCGGATCGAGGCTCCCCCGCCCCGTCTGGAGCACAGCAACGTCAAACGTGCCGCCCCCCATGTCGAACACGAAGATGTTGTTGAACCCGTCCACATCGACACCGCTGGCAATTGCCGCAGCCAGAGGCTCGGTCTGGAGGCTCACCTCCTCGAACCCCGCCATCCGCGCAGCCCGCTCAGTTGCCTCCTTCTGAGGCCCCATGAAATAAGCTGGTACGGTCATCATCACGCTCGTGACGGGCTGGTCCAGTTGGTCCTCAGCCGCCGCTTTCAGCTCAGCAATAATCAGGGATGACAGGTATTCCGGGGAGTAGACCTTGCCGTCACGCCCGCGATAGCCGACATATCCGCCCTCGCCTTCAGCAAGTTGGGCGCTGCCCATATCAATGTCATCATTCCACTTTCGGCCCATCTGGCGCTTCATGTGGCGGAAGGTAAACTCCGGATTGCGCAGCACTTCCCCAAGGGCCAGCTCTCCCGTTACGAACGAGCCATCCGCCATCTGGGAAACCGCTGTCGGCATGACAGTGCCGCCAAGCGGCAGGGAGATCATCTGCACATTACGCCCATCATGGAACGCTGCGCAGGAATTGGTGGTGCCAAGGTCGATACCGATGGTAATCATTCTGCTGCCTCCTGAAGTTCCGCGCTGACGACATCATCCATAGGGATGCGAACCTTGCCGCGACGGGCGTAGTGCGCGCGAGCGAGACCGGGCTTCCGTTGCGGGGGAACCTCCTGATCGATGTCAAATCCGTCAGGCTGGCGCGGGCCACCCGCGCCACTTATTTCCTCTTCTTTTTCAGGGCTCTGCGTCTCTTCGTCATTGGCCGGTTCCGCCGCGTCTTCTGCATCTGGCGCTTCCGGCGGGTCGGACGGTTCCGTCTCGGCATCAGTGATTTGCTCCTCCGGGTCATCCTCCTCCTTGGCGGGCTGGGGAGTTGTGAACGCCGCCGCTGTGCCAGTTGCGGTCGACGTCATCAGGAACGCCCAGACGCCGAATGATCGGGCGCCCTCGAACGCTATCAGGATGACGTGCATCCAGACCGTCCTGTACTCCACCTCATCAGCCTGCGTGCGCAACTGAATGGCTTCAAGTCGCTTGGCGTCCGATGGAGACAGCGCCACGTCAGACGCATCCTCCACAGTTTCTTCTGAAACGGTTGGGTCAATCAGCGCGTCAATGATGGCGATACGGCGATTGATCGCCTCGCCTCGCGCCTCCATTGCCATCTCGGTAAGCTCAGCGCGAATGCCGTCGATAGGACCAGTATAGAGCCCCATTGCCTTCAATCGGGTCTGCGCCTCTTCAATCCGCACATTGGACGTCATGAGGTCCAGCTCAAGCACCAGCCTCGCCTTCTCTTCCCTCAAGGCCCGCTTGTCTTCCTTGCTGTCATCCCTGTCCTCGGTGGCGTTGGCCTTCAGCGCGATAGCTGTTTCGTCAGCTATGCGCGCCTTCTCCCGCAACTCGGAAGGCGTTCCCACAAAAACATCCGAGAAGGATTGCTGGATCGCCAACTTCCCATTCTCAATGCAGGCCCAAACCAGCACGACGAAGATCAAGACGCCCGCGATGCGCCGAACCCATGTTCGCGCCAGAACGACCAGCCCGAACACGACCGCAGCAAGAATTTCAGCGCCCGCGACACAGACCGTATAAAACCAGTTTCCATCAGACGCATGGTGCGCGCCCGTTGTGTTCAGGAAGCACAGCCCGATCGTGATGATGACGATGCCAGCCGCAGCGATACGCTTCAGCCAGATACGCTCTGCATCATTGTTCCCAGCAAATGCCATCAGCGCGCATCCCCATCCATATCCAGCTTCACGCCCGTATCACCCCCGCCAATGGTCAGGCTTGTCGTGAGCCCTTCATGGTGAATGGTCACGGTGATGTAGTCCCGGCTGACCAACTGGCCGGCGCCCGTGTCGAACACCATGCGGTCATCCTGGAACGCGATAGAGATGCCGATGCCCTTGATACCCCGCCCAGCCATGTAATCCCGGATTGAGCTGCGCACCGCGTCTGTTACCGCGTCCAGCGCATGAGGTGTGTTCAGGTCCAGCATGAGCCCCTTGCTCGTGTAGGGGGACTTGCCCGCCCACTCGACCAGCAAGTCTTTCAGAAGCTTCCCTGTGATCAGCATGTCATCCATGACCCATCTCCTATTTTCCCGAAAAGAACGGGATGCCCCCGCCAATGATGTTGAACGCCCGAGCCTCGCCAGCATTGCCCCCGAAGAACATCCACAGGATGGCCAGCACCCCGACGGCTGTTTTCCACCAACGGGCGCGACGGTCGGATTCCTTCTTTTCCCGCGCTTCGCGCTCTGCCTCATACTCCTTGAACCGCTCATCAATGCGGGTCTCACAACGGGTCAGAGCCGTGTTCAGTGCCGTTTCAATGGCGACGCTCTGGTCCTTGCCCATCTCCCGCAATTGGCGGGACAGGTCCGCGCCCATGCGCTCGATCTGTTCGGAGAACTCCCCACGCATGTCCGATCGCATTCGTCTCAGTGTCTCGTGATTGGGCGCATGATCGAACCGCGCCTCCAGACGAACCACGCGGTCACGAACCTCCCCGACCTTGCCCTCAGTCTCCATCAAGCACCTCGAACGGAAAATCTGGCGTGCGCTCATAGATGATGGCGCGCGTGCACAGGAACTGCCCGGCCACAGCCACGGTTGAATCACCGGGTCTGGCAAAGCGGGGAACCTCAAAATCAATCGATCGATCCAGCAGGCCGACAGGCGCATCCCGCTTCACGCC
>TARA_R100000963_G_scaffold34669_1_pt1 | contig 37630 bp, 33 predicted proteins | sample TARA_R100000963 | Tara Oceans TARA_R100000963 (sample SAMEA2621010) | marine metagenome | biome: marine biome (ENVO:00000447); feature: mesopelagic zone (ENVO:00000213); material: "saline water (ENVO:00002010), including plankton (ENVO:xxxxxxxx)" | depth 700 m | reverse complement strand
TGAGCTCCAGGTTGCGGCGCGTGGCGGCGTCCATGGCGACGCCGTCGTCGAACGCTTCCAGGGTCAGCCCGGTCACATGGGGCAGGTCGCTGCGCTGGGTCTCGCGGGCGTACTGAAACAACGCCCCCGCCGCCGCCACCGACACCGCCGGCGGCTGGCCGAAGCCGGACAGATCCTGCACCCCGAACTGCCGGCACAACTGGCGCAACGCCGACTCGCCGTCGAAATCCCAGGGCGGCCGCTTGCGGCACCCGGGCCGGTCCACCAGCGCCGCCGGCAAGCCGTGGTCCTCGCTGATCAACAGCTCCGCCGGCTGCCAGCGCTCCAGCAACGCCTGCAACTGTTCGTGACCGTCCACCCGGGTGACCACGAAGCGACCCGCCGCCACGTCCAGACTCGCCGCGCCCACCGTCGGGCCGTCCTCGAACAGCGCGCACAGCAGCGTGTCGCGGCGCTCCTCCAGCAACGCCTCGTCGCTCACCGTCCCCGGCGTCACGATGCGCACCACCTTGCGCTCCACCGGCCCCTTGGCCAGCGCCGGATCGCCGATCTGCTCGCAGATCACCACCGACTCGCCCAGCTTCACCAGCCGCGCCAGATAGCCCTCGGCGGCGTGGTAGGGAATCCCCGCCATGGGAATCGGCTTGCCGTTGCTCTGGCCGCGCTGCGTCAGGGTGATATCCAGCAGCCGCGCCGCCTTCTGCGCGTCGCCGAAAAACAGCTCGTAGAAATCCCCCATCCGGTAGAACACCAGCTGATCCGGGTGCTCGGCCTTAATGCCTAAATACTGCTGCATCATAGGTGTGTGTTTGGATAAATCGTTGTGCGCCATATCTACGTTTCAGCCCGTTTTTTCCTGTTATTTCGCTATGAATTCAGGTGGTTAGCGAAACGTGTAATTTCCGGTAGTGTCCGTGCTTGTCCATGTTGATCCACCCCAATCCACAAAATAAGTGTAGGTTTTAGTGTAGGTTTTCGTGCCGGGCCGATTCCCCGGTGATATACTGCTCAAAACCTACACCAAATCCTTTGCAGGCCAGACGGAGCCTGCGATGCGGGGATTTGCTTGAAACCGTTAGTGTTGGTGGATCAAAGCGATGGAGCATAGCAAACAAGGCAGTAAGCAACTATCGGTCCGTGCCATTGAGGCAATGCGGCCCGGTGACAAGGTTAAAACGGATGGTGCTGAGAACGCGGGACTGCGGGTCAGCTGCGGCTCGTCGGGCCTGAAAACCTTCACTTATCGCTATCTAAGCCCGGAGACGGGAAAGCTGGTTCAGGTCAAGATAGGTAACTTCCCTGGGGTGAAGCTTGCCGAAGCTCGCCTTGAGCTCTCCAAAATGAAGGAGCTCAGGGCCAAAGGGATCTGTCCCAAAGCCGAGCGGGATCGTCAGCTCCAGGCAGAGAAGGAGGCCAAGGCTGCACAGGCGGAGGCTGAGGCGGTTGCTGCCTATACCGTGACGGATCTGGTTGAGCAGTATCTGACGGAGGTGATCGAGGACCGTTCGGTGACTGATCCCAGAACCGGTGAGAAAAAGCGGGTACCAGGCGCCAGAAAGCCAAAGGGACAGTGGGAGGTCCGCAGAACCCTGCACAACGATGTTGTCCGGGTGCTTGGGGGGAGGCCGGCGGCGGAGGTGAAGCGCAAGGATGTGGTTGCCCTGATCAAAGAGATACTGGATCGAGGTGCGCGGGTCCAGGCCGGGAATGTGCTAAGGGAGTTCATCGCTGCCTATGAGTACGCCATTGGGCTTGAACGCCTGCCAGACGACTTTCCAAACCCTGCATGGCTGGCCAAGGCTAGCCTGAAGACGGCCAGGATCCGTATGAGTCCCAACAAGGGCCGGCGGGTGCTCTCTGATAAAGAGTTGGCGGCTGTTCTGGCTTGGTTGCCAGGCTCGGGCTACTCCACCACTCAGAAGAATGTCATGCGGTTTACTCTTTGGACTGGTTGCCGGACAGGGGAGGTGTGTAACGCTGAGTGGAAGGATATCGACCTGGAGGCGGGTACTTGGCATTTGAGTGACTCAAAGAATGGAGCGGAGCGATACGTTCAGTTGCCAACACAGGCCATCGAATTTCTGAGCCAGTTGAAGCTGACTACGGATAAGTACCCTTTCCCGTCAACTCGCACCAGGAAGCCAATCCAGCAAAAGTCGCTAACCGAGACGAAATGGCACCTGAAGAACCCCGAAAAGCTCAAATCTGGTCGGAGTTACACGGCTGCTCAGCTCTGGCTAACGTCCATTCCTGACTGGTCCCCCCACGACCTGCGGCGCACAGTTAGGACAGGCCTGGCCCGAATGAGGTGCCCCAGCGAGGTGGCTGAAGCTGTCTTGGGGCACTCACGAAAGGGTATTGAGGGGACCTATGATCTGCACAGCTATGAGGCGGAGTGTCGTCAGTGGCTGCAGCGGTGGGCGGATCATCTCGAATCAATTGCTTAGCGGCTTTCATCGTCAGCAGTGTTGAATTTCAGGATTCTGGAGTTCCGGGCAGACTTTCTTGGACTCTTTTTCAGGTTGCTTATTTGTTCCTTAAGCTCTGCTATCGTCTCCCCTTGCCGTTTGATTCTATCCTTCAGAACATCCTGCTGTTTTTGATGTGATTCCCGTTGCTCCCGCCTCTTCTCCCGGTGCTCTTCCTCAATTCGTTTGATTTCGCCATGAAAATCTTCAAGAAGCAGCTGAACTGTAGCGCTAATACTGAGGTGATGCTCTTTGGCGTATTTATGCATTTTTTTGTTTATTTCTCTCTTCATCCATAAAGTATAGTTCTTATGGGAAGATGCTTTTTTCCGTTTTATCCACTGCGCATAAGCATTTCGCATCCGAAGCTCTTCTTTTAATAGTTCTTCTCTTCTCGAGGAAGAGAAGCCTTTCCCTGGTTTTCTGGCTGGCCAGCCCTGGATGATTCTCCTGAGTTCTTCTGAAGAGGCGATGGCGGAATTTGGCATTATCGTGCCAATAAGCTCCTTTTTCGCGCAGTAGCTGATAGCCCAGTAGCAGCTTTTTTCATCCTTCCAGTTTAACCACTCCAACCAATTCTGCTTCATCTTGATGCGCTCGCCTAAGTGCAGGGTTTTGTATAAGATCAAATCTATGACGCAGTTTAAAGTATATTTCTAAAGGTTCCAGTTATGCGGTCTGTGGCCCCTCGTAGCGTGCTATATCTACTGCGTACCGTTTGGCCTGATCTGTCTGCTGAAGGCAAATATCTGCTTGTCCAGATCGTTCTTCGCTTTGGTGGGGAGTGGGTTGATTGGACTATTGAGCGCCTGTCTAGAGAGCTGGGCATGAGCAGGGCTGCGGTGATCCGGGCGAGGGAGGAACTTCTCAATGTTCGGTTTCATGGAGGGGGGAGTTTCATTGAAAGAAAAGCTTTCCCTGGGTTGAGTGCATCTGACCCGGACATGCTCAAAGGTAGGCCGAGGATAGGCATCCGGTTAGCGGAGCAATTTAGGTTGTGGCTGGAGTTGGTGTGGCAGAAGCTGCCAATTGGATCTTATGGGCGATATGTAGAACAGTTACTGCTAGATGTTGGGGGGGATAAAGCGGCTGCTCGGAAGCTTGGTCGCCCTGCCGGTGATAGCTATGCTCTCGCCACGTCAGGCAGGTTGCTTTTGGCTGTATTGTGGGCAAAGGCTGGTGATGGAGCTGTGGTGACTAATTTGGATGATGAGGACCTTGCTTCTTTCACGGGTTTGTCGCTGTCAAAGGTGCGTTATCAGCTTGGAAGGCTCAGAAAGATGGGCTATCTGGAGTACCAGTGGGGAAAGTCTTTGGGTGGATATGTACCTAGGAGCTGTCCGCAGATAATCACTCTCAACCAGTATCATCAGGCTTATCCGACTGTTGGGCAGTTGAGACGTGTAAGGATCTCTGCTGAGCCCATTTTGGATCTTTGGGCTATATATGCATATGCAGATGATGAAGGTGATGACGAGCCCCGTGAAAACGTGATTGAGGAAATGCTCGGATCATGGCGAAGAGAGTTTCCTGGAGAAGGCTGGATTACTCCGGGCCAGAATGATGGGTTGATGGCGGCCTTTAGAGGGCATCCTCAGAGATCGAAGGCCACCCGATATATGATTTGTAAGGCTTGCGAGTACACGTTGGCCGTGTTCTGTTCCAACGTGGATACCCTCAGACCTGGGTGGAAGTTGAGGGTTGATAGTGTTTGCTCCCGCATCCAAGAGGAGCTTTTCTCACATCCTGAGCTGAATGAGCGATTTGGCCCTAATGCATCCAGGCTTCTCGCTATTTGGGTATACGTACAGATCCGGGAGTTGGCTAGTGCTGTTTGTAAAGTAATTTGCTTTATGGAGGGCTGGAACATACATGAGTTCTGGCGTTCGGGCTGGGGCAGGTGCCAATCCATCAGCTTGATACCTGCCTATGCAGGTCGGTTGAACCTAAGCTATGCAGTCGTGCCTGAGAACGGGCTAAGGTCATAGCCTGCAAGCTTTGGTCGGATGTTTTAACTGTATAGCGGTATTTGCCCCCCTATGTACGGGTGAGAGCCGAGATGGCGGGTGCTCTGTGTGATATCGCGCGGTTCTGAATGTCGGTAATAGATATATAGTCATTCCACCAGCCCACTTGTGAAGGCTGGTGTGTGCAGTTGGTTGAGTAGCAGGCAGGCTGGACCAAACCAGCCTGCTTATGAGTAAATTTCAACCAGTGCGCTGGTACCTATGAAGAAACCATAGGTGCCAGACAATGAGAAAACGACATTCCAGTAACACCAACCTCAAACTCCACTATGAATCAGTCTGGGAGGGCTTGCCGGTACTGGCAAGGCCTGACCGTCCACTCGCGGTGAATTACCTCAAATCTATCCGGTCTACTTTGGACCGGGCCTTAAATGAGCATCCACGAACCTGTGTTATCCATTTCGTTGCTAGGCTGCCGTACGGTTGGTCGGGCCCCAAAGGGGGGCAGGCAAGCGGCTTCATCAACTCTCTTCGTTCGCAGATCAGGTGCGATTCGAAGCGTAAGCGCGGCCAGGGAAAACGGGTTCATGACTGCCATGTTCGTATGATCTGGTGTCGCGAGTTCGGTGGGGAGGGGCAGCCCCATTATCATATTGCCATTATGGTCAATAGGGATGCCTATTCGGCGTTGGGGCGTATCTTAGGTCAGCAAGAGCCGGACTACCCATGGTGGTTGGCGGAAGAACAAGCAGTTAGCAACATGGCAGAGCGTATTCAGCGAGCTTGGGGTCGCACTCTTGGTCTGACTGGGAGTCAAGGAATCGGTTTGGTCCATTTCCCTGATAGCCCGGTCCAGCTGATTTCAAAAGGGTCGTCTATGTATACCGCGCAATATCATGAGGTGTTCAGGCGCATGAGCTACTTGGCAAAGGTGGATACCAAACTTTATGACGATGGGTTTAGGAACTTTGGCTGCAGCCAGAGAGGAGGTGAGTAAGTTTTTACGTTGCTGCGCTATCGCATGAACGAATGACGAGGAGAATTTCATGCGATTCATGCGGCTAACAGAAGTGATACGAGATACCGGTCTTGGCCGTTCTTCGATCTACAAGCGTATTGCTGAGGGTGTATTCCCCAAGCCAGTACCGCTTGGTGGAAGAACGGTTGGCTGGGTATCTGATGAAATCGAGGCCTGGATTTTGGAGAGGATTGAGGAGAGGGATTGCCAGGAAGTGCCGCACTGACCGGCTATTGGGCTTTCGTGGTTCCTGGATGGCTGCGAGATTTTGTATCAGATGAAAGCAGGAGGGGGCTCCAATTTGTAATGGTAGACCCCGGTACCAATAGGACCGGGGAGGTTTAATGCCAATTGATCGAGGCCTTGGAGCGTAGTAGGCGAGGAAAACGGGGACTATCCGAGAGATGTTCTGCTCGGGTATCCACACACGGCGTGACGGTGCTGTTACCAATAAGGCGCTAATCTTTCTTATACAGCACTGTCACTTTACCAGCAGGTTTGTTCTTCCCGATCTCGTAATCAGGGTTAAAGGTGGCGAGGTTATGTGCGGCAATACCAATAGCTGAGGCGAAGCCGGTAACCTGAGTAAATCCAGTCGGGATGGCAAAGCTGGCCAGGGAGGCCGCCCGATATTCAGTGTATACCCGGCAACGTAGACCTTTCTTTTCAATAGCGCCCTCGACTTTGTTTACCACGGAGCTGATGTTCTTGACCGCGACAATTTGAAAGGAAGCTTTCTTGGCAATGAGTTCAGAGAGCTTTTCAGTAGTGATGTCTTCGGAGGTATATTTTTCGATGTCAATATCTTTGCTCATTGAGTTTTCCTTGTTTGAGGAGGTGATAAAACGGGCAGATTTGCTGCCCGTTCAAGTCAGCGACTGGTTCTTTTTGAAGTATGATCAAAGCTCCGCTATTTGCTGTAGCGCATCTTCATAAGCAAATAGCGTGTCGAAGTTTTCGTTGTAGATAAGGTAGAGGGCGGACTGTATATTTTCGTGGGGTGTTTCCTCGATGACGCCCTTGAATATGTTGGTGTGATGCATGCTGCCGGAAAGGACCATGAAGCTGCCGTCCTCCATTACTACCCAGTCAATGGTTTCAAAGGCCCTGGCTCCTTTGTATTTATCAAGAGTCTCCTGAGCCAGAGAGAGGGAGTCCTGGTTTTCTTTTTCAATCATCGAGATCTGGTTTTTTATGCTCCGGACCTCTCTTTCGTGATTCTCAATATCGGCTATTGATTGCTGTTTCACACGAGGCCAAACCGTGTAGCCTGAGCCGTTTTCTGTTTTCGTTTCAGTCCAAGAATTTCCGCTATCGATATGATTTTGGGCTTTCTTTAATAGTTGTTTTTCTCTCGCTATTTCTGATTCGATTTCGTTTAACCTTTCCTGCAATGTGATCAGCCTGCTATCGTTTTTTGCCGCATCAATCATTTCATTTGCTGTATCCCTGTAGTTCTTTTCTATGTCCTTGAAATCACAGGTGTAACGAACGACATCTCGGCCCCGTTCGTCCTCAATGACAGACCAGTCTGTGCTCTCACAAAGCTTACGGTTATCCAGCGCCTGGCCAACCGTATATTCAGGGAGTAATTCAAGGCGCCCTTCCCGAATGACGTCTATTTCAGAAGAACATCCGGATAGGGCTGCCAGGGAAATGCATGCTAGGGCTACTTTGAGGTTTTTCATGATGGTTCCCTTTTAAAATCGTTCCATGAGGTGATTGGCTTAAGCACCAACCACAATTAAGAGGAAGCAGACGATCCAGACGATGAAGTACGCCAGGTTCTGCTTCAGGGCTTGGGATCGTTGGTAGAGATAGACGGGCACCAGCCACACCCATCCACCAAATGTGCTGGTGTCAGTGCCGGCTTGCTTGAGTCTCTTTTCATCCAGGAAAGACAGGGCGATATTCAGAATCAGGGTGATGTAAATGAAATGGCCGCTGGCAACGGCTTGCTCGGCACGGTACTCGCTGCTGTGAACCATGTAGGCCACAAAATATTCCAGGGTGAGACCAATCAGTGGGGCGAACGCCAGAATCCATACAACGGTGTTGTTGACTTTGGCGCCGGTTAGCGGCGGTGGGGCCGTGTCATCAAGGTGCTCTCGTAGCTGGGTTTCTTCGATGCTGGTCCAGTCCGCGAATCCCTTCTTCCAGACGGATGATCCGTGGCGCAGTGTGCCGTTCCTGATCAGGGTGATGAGATCGGTTTCAGAGATGCCTCCCTTCCTTTCTCCGTTGAGTTCGTAGAACCAGATCTCGTTCCCCGTGGTGCTATTTTCCATTGTTCATTCCTTGTAGTGGCTGTCCTTCCATGGTTTTTAGCCAAGCACAGGTCGAGTGCTGTGCCTGGGAAGAGCGGTCTCGCCCAGGCGCTGTGTTCGCTGGTTTGGAAGGTGTGTCTCAGTTTGAGTGTTATGTAATTCAAGACTCGCAAAGTATTGCAATGCTATACCTTAAGGGTCAAGTATTCCGGTACGACAGAGGTATGGCACTGCCGTAGCGTTGCTCTATCAGATTGATGGAGTGGGCGTGATGAGCTTTCCCGAGCGCCTGAAGGCGGCAAGGTTGGCGTTGGGTCTGACCCAGGAGCAGTTGGGCGACGAGCTTCATGTGACCAAATCCACGATATCCGCCTGGGAAAATGGCCGTGATTCGCCCGGATTTCGTTTGCTGCCGAAGTTGAAGGCGGTCCTCGGTGTATCGCTGGATCATCTGATCTGCGGCGATCAGGTTGAGGGTGCCTCAGAGCTGAAGTCCAAGTATGACGCCCAGGTACGCAATGACGCCGAAGCCCAACTACTCAAGGGCTACCGGCGTCTGACTGCCAAACGTCGCAAAGGCCTGCTGGCCATGATTGATTAACCTGCCTGTTTCCCGGCCAGCTTCTGGCTGAGTCCCTGTACGGGCTGTGGTTGAGCATTGCCGGGTGGGGCAGTGCCTTCCGGCACGAACTCCTCCACAACCTGTAACCCTTCCTCCTCCGAGTATTCGAACTGAGCGTTGAGCAGGCCGGCATGGGCTACCTTGTCCAATTCTGCCTGGTGAATGCCCTGGCTTTCCCTGACCTTGGCCGCTTCCCTGGCGTGGCTGACGGCATCCTCCATGGATTGATCGGCGCGCAGCGTCAGATCCACGTAGTAGATCGGTGCCCGGTGACTCTGGGCGGTGCTCTTCCCGCGTAACTTCAGCTCCAGGGAGAGGGTGGCCAGGTTGCCACCACTGATGGCATGGAAGTAGCGAAGCCGAGCCGCCAGGGTGCGGATGCTGTTGTAGCCGGTGGTCCGAAACACGAAGCAGCCCAGTTCATCCTCCTCCCCGATCCGCACGTACAGCCGCCCGTAGGGCTTGCACAGATCGTGGGCACCGAATTCGCATAGGTCGGGTGACGGGCAGGGTAACTGCTCCAGGCCCTGGTCGGTGCGGCGTCGGCAGGTCTCCCCGTCACCACTGCACAGCGGGCGGCCACTCTTGCGCTCGAAGAAGGTGTACTCCGCCCGAAGATTCAGGTCCGGATCATTGAAGGGCAGGGTGACAGGAATGCTGCGTAGCTTCTTGCTCTGACCCTCCTGGCGCAGCGCCTCATCCAGCGGGTGCGGTAGCCAGCCCTCCCGGGTCTGGATCTGGGTAGTGAGGGTGAATTGGTCGTCTTTCTCCGGTAGACGCTTGCCGTTCTTTTCCACCATGCGGCCAATACTGATGCGGCCAATCACGGGTGGAGTAATGGCGAGTCCTTTGATCATGAGAATCTCCTGTTATCAAGAAACCGCACAGCCGCCGGGCAGGGCCCGGCGTTTATGCTGTTAGGCGTGGCGTGTTGAGTGAGGTGATGCGAGAACGATCAGGTGGTGGCCTTGACCAGGAACCGGCGACTGCCGGCCCGATGCTTGGGGAATTGTTGCAGTAGCGCGGGTTGCGCCTTGAGCAAGGCGTCGGTGTCCAGCACCGTACTGTCCTTGCTGCGTTTCCAGCTCACCTGGCCATCCATGAAGTAAGCCCGAGCGGCGTCACCCATGCGTTGCTGGATGCGCTGCTTGAGGCGGGCCTCCCGTTCGCCCAGACGGGCCAAGCGTTCCCGGATATCCAGCATCTCACTGAAATCGCCGTTGAGTGCGGTGTCTTCAATGAGATCCAGGGTTTCGCCATCATCACGAGGGTAGAGCGCTCGCAGCGCCTGGTCGGCGGAGTCGGAGCCATCGGCGTCGGGTGGCGTATCGGTTTCCACCTGATGCCAGAAGGCCCGTTCCAGTTCGATCAGTTGATTGATGACCGTCTCATCCCGCTCAATGCGGTGTATCTGCAACTCCTGCCCGCAGATCAGCACCGCCACATCCGCCGCCTGCTTACCGGTGACGGCCAGTTGATGCTGCACCTGGCACTGGATGTACTCCGGCACCCCATCGGCCCAGAGCCTGGCACCATTGAGACCGGTGGTTTTGCACTCCAGGATTTGCACTTCTGGATTCCCCACAACGGAATAATCCAGATTGGCCAGCATCCAGGACTTGTCGGTATCCGGGTGCTGGAGCACGGCATTTACCCGCCGAACCTTGTTGCCGGTGGCTTTGGCATAGGCTTCCGCCACCTTGGGTTCCAGCAGGTTGCCCCAGTACAACGGGGTATGGATGTCGTCCGGATCGGGGGCCGGTAATAGCCCATCCCGACCGGTCTTGATCATCCACAGCTCCAGGGGCGACTGATACGGGTTGAGCCCCACTGCCGCAGCGGCATCGCTGGCGCCGATACCTTGTTTGCGGACCTTGAGCCATTTTTCCCGGTTCATGCCCTTGGTGGACACCAGGCGCAGGGCCGGACGGGATGAGGGTTTGATGGCGCGGGGAGTGCTCATGAGTGACCTCCTTCCAGTTGGGTCAGCCGCTCGGTAAAGCGATCATGGAGATTGATCAGCCGGTGGGTCTGGGGCGTCTGATCCGTCGGGATCTCATGACTGCCGCCCTGGCTGAAGAAGGTGACCACCAGATCGGTGATCATCTGCTGGATGTCAGCTTGGGATGGAAAATTGCCGTCATTATCGAGCAGATAGGTACCGAGCTGTTCGCCCAGAATGGACACCACCTCGTACTCGAACACCCCAGGAAACCCTTGCGGGCCGTACCAGTAGGGTTGCACCTGTTTCCAGATATCGGGAATGAAGTCACACAGGGTGCGGATCAGCTCGATACAGCCATTACCCCAGATCTCCAGAAGCCGGGTGCCGCGCTCCTTGTTCAGCATCACCCCTTCATGGAGAAAGGCACCCCAAATGGCGGCCAGATGCGGTGAGAGGGGTGGCGCAGAGAGTCTTGATTCCCGGGTTACAGGACTATCGTGATTGCGTTCTGTCATGGTCAGGCTCCAAACAATAAAAAGCCCAACCGGCACAGAGCGGGTCGGGCTTTAGTCGAGGGAAAAGAGTGAGTCGGGAATCAGTCAGGCCACCAGTTCCAGGGTCTGGCTCAGGGCCCGCTGCTTGATCTGGGCACCCTTGCCGAACCAGGCGGAATCCAGACGGTTGTCGGTGCTGCGGGCGCGGCGTTCGTGGTCCACGAACTCAGTCACGGCATTGAGCAGGCCGTAGGCCGTGCTCTTGGCAGACGGCAGCTCCGCGCCGCGACCGGCCCCGTCATACAGGGACATGGCCTTCTTCATGGCCTGTTCGTTGGGCTTCACCAGCATGTCACCCGACGAGTAGTTCACATCAGTGAAAACCGAACGGATGACCTTCTCGGCGGTCTTGCGGGTGATGCGCCGCTCGCTGAGTGTCTTCAGGCGATACATGAAGTCATCCCAGGCGGAGACGGAGATCCCCAGCTGCTTCTTGACGGCCTGGGCATCGAAGGTGGTGTTGTGGCGGACCTTCACCGCCTGGGCTGCGCCGTTCAGGGCTACTGCCAGGGTGTTGTTGCACACCACCCGGATGCTGGTGAACTGGGCAGTGGTCGCCAAGGTACCGTCACAGGCGGTGGCCAGCAGCACATAGCCGTTGGTCTGGTCATCGCCAGCCAAAGAACCTGTTTGCCCGGTGCGGGCCAGCGCCCAGAGCTTGCGGCCACCTTTAAGGACGCCAGCGGTTTCCAGTTCAAAGCCGGAGCGCTCGGTGAGGTCCCGGTAAAACTCCAGGATCTGCCGGGGCTGAACCACCTTGAAGCGGTTACTTACTACGGACAGAGGCGCCTGATTGTCTGAGCGGAACAGCACCTTCTGATCCGGGAAGGATGAGATCTGTCCGAGAGCTCCTGCCTCGCTGCTAATGAAGCGGACGGGAGTCTCGCGGATCTCCCAGTCCATGCCGGCTTCCTGCATCCAGACATTGAGGGGTTGTTGGGCAGCGAGCTGGTTGCCCAGCCCATGCCAGGGGGTACGGCCTGCATAGGCCATGCTTTCGACAAGATGTGCCATGGTAAATCTCCAAGAAATAGCGGTGCGCCCGAAGCGGGCGGTTTAAAGAATGAGAAGAGGGGGGAGCTGAGTCAGGAGTAGAGAAAGCAGAAGAGTGAAAGCTCAGAGCCAGCCACGCTGGGCCAGGCTGACCCACTCGGAACGGGACACGACGAAGTGATCCAGTACCCGCACATCAATCAGAGCCAGAGCGTCCTTGAGCCGGGTGGTTATGGTGCGATCAGCCTGGGAGGGCTCACAGCACCCGGAGGGGTGGTTATGGGCGAAGATCACTGCAGCGGCATTGCAGGCCAGGGCCTGCTGTACCACCACACGGGGGTACACCGCCGCGCCATCAATGGTGCCGTTGAACAAGGGCTCGAAACTGAGCACTTTGTGCTTGTTGTTGAGGAAGATGGCTGCGAAGACCTCGTTCTTCTCCTGGGTCAGGGCCATCTGCAGGAACTGGGCGGCATCGGTGGGCGCAGTGAGCGATTCCCGACCGGTCAGCTCATCCAACAGAATGGTGGCCGCCGTACTAACAATCTCCTCGGGTTTAACACAGCCCTGCACGTGGTACAGGCCCTGCTCGTTCTTCACGAAAGTGGGAATATCCATAGAAACTCCAAAACGGCATAAAAAAGCCCGCACAAGGCGGGCTCTGGCATGCAGTGAAAGGGGGCGCGAAATACGGGTTAATCGGTGTCGATTCGAAAGGCGTGGCCGCAATCCAGGCACTTCAGGTTGTCGAGGAAGGTCTGGTCGAGCTTGTCACCGAGGGCTGCGCCAGCCTCACCGCCAGCTACTCCCCCTATCAAACCGCCAATCACGGCTCCGGCGATGCCGCCGAGCAGTGATCCTCCAGGGCCCGCGACATAGCCCAGTGTCATGCCCACTCGGGCGCCACTGGTGGCTGCAGCCACGCCGCTAGCGGCACCGGCAGCTGTGCCGACAGAGCCGCAGACTCTGCGTCCGTTGTGGAGTGTTGATACCTGGATAGATTGGCAGCTGGGACATTGAATGATCATGAAACCTCCATGAAATGGGACCAGGAAGGCCATCCCTTCCTGTCTTCATGGTGGTGATATATATTTAAAATTATTTTGGATGTCGGCTGCCTTTTCTTGCAGTATTGAGTTTAATGCTTTCGCAACCATTTAAGGGTCTATGAGGAAGGTATAGCCGGATATCGGTATTATATTTTTCTGCAACGACCTCTGCGTCAGGGATTTATAACGTCTTAGGGAAGGAGAAAAGTAACATGGCAAGATGTACAGCTCCTGTGCGTGGGCATAACTCTGCAGCTGCAGCTGCAGCCTGTCCGGCTTGTCGCTTTAAGAGTGCTCGTTATGGGGGAGGCTCTCGGTCTTACTCGTCATATGGGGGTAGTCGGAGCGGCTACACGGGAGGAGGTGGTTATAGCGGTAGAGCGAAACCTCGCTGGTCGAGATCAGGCTCATCTGTGCTTTACACTGCGAGTCAGATTCAGTCGCTCACGCCTGTACGTGAAGCAGTTGAAGCCAGGGTTGCAGTGCAACCTGATCTTCGGGATGTTTTCCTATGTCATGCATGGGGTGACAGAAAGGAGTCAGCTAAAGAGCTGCATGATTTACTTGAGGCAGTGGGTGTTAAGGTCTGGTTTAGTGAAAAAGATCTAGGGCTTGGTGTGCCGATGATGCGCGCTATCGACAGGGGATTGGCGAATTGCCGAGTTGGGCTTGTTCTGGTTACCCCTGCAATGCTGGAACGCCTTCCAAAAGAGAGCGTAGCAGACAAAGAGCTTTCTGCGCTTTTGGCGGGGAACCAGCTCGTACCTATCGTGCACAATACAACATATGAAGATCTACGAAATGTCAGCCCCTTGCTTGCCTCCAGAACTGGACTGGATACTTCGGAAGATTCAATGGCTGAAGTCGCGGAAAAAATAGCGGAGCTGGTCGCTATTTAAATTTTAAGATTAAATATAAGAAGGAAAAAGCTGCTTGGGACATAAATTGTGTCCCACCCTTCAGTGTCCGGTTAATGGGTTGCGTGTGCCCATTAATCGCCCAACATCCTCGCTCTGTTTCATTATCAAATTTCGACCGGTTGGTGATGTAGGTCGCAATCGGGCTGCCTCCATAATGCATGTATGGCGCGGTTTGAATTGATCTGCACTTACATTCAGCCATCTGCTTTAGAAAGCGACATATTCGAAAATACGACATGTTCATGTAGTCAGTGTGTACATGTTTGGCGATGCGTCATAGCCTGATGGTCGATGAATTCTATGCTTGTTTCCTGTGCATGGTGATTTGATGTCTTGAGGTGTGAGTGCGTTGACCAAGATTCCCTTTGCGATTCATAAGCCGACCGGAAGAATGGTCGAGGTCTCTAGTGTTGTTGCTGGACGTGCGTGCGAATGTATTTGTCCTTCGTGCCGTCAAAGTGTTCAGGCGCGTCAGGGCAGCGTTTATGAATGGCATTTTGCGCACGATAGTGCTCCAGGAAATACGCCAGGTGTGGAATGTGATATCTCGTTTCATGTCTGCTGTAGGCAGTTCATTATTGAGGCTGCGTTGGCTGGCCAACTGCCCTCCCTTATGACTCCTGGGCTATCAATTTCCTATGAAGTCAATGGTGGGATGACTCGTGCACAGAGAGTGGCTCGTCCCATACTCCAAGAGAATCTAATTTGGAAGAAAGGCGTAAGTAATTTTGATATTGCTGCTGACGTGGAGGGGTATGGGCTTCATATATATTTCTCATATCCAGATAGAGAGTCCCCAGTAATTCCTGAGGGAGTACATGAGGCCGGATTTCTTAAGATTGATATAACGCCAATCAAAAAATCCATCGAGCGAGATAAAAGGAATGGGCAGAATATATTGGAGCAAGCAGATGTCTTGTTTAAGGAGGAGGATTGCAAGCTATGGCTGTCGCACCCACGACTCTATACCAAAGCCTTTATTGAAGAGAAAGGAAAGATTTTAGATGAATACAAGAAAAGGCAGGAGGATGTAAAGAGGGTGAGAATGCAGCGTATTAATGAGATGGCTGCTCGAAGGGATTCTTCAGAACTACAGAAACAAAGGCCGGTTAAAAAAGAGAAAGATGGTGTTCTCTATGCGCACCGTAAAATTAGCCCCCCGCTCCGGCTTGTGGCCAAACATGATACACTTTCATCAGATGAGAGCCTTGTAGCACGGTTTTATTCAACCGTTTATAAGTTATATCTGGACGCAGGTAGAACTCAGCAGGAAGCTATTACGTTGCTGCTTCAGAAGGAGTCGGATACTCGGAGGCAGGAGCGGCTTGCATGGATGGAAAGGCAGCGTAGAAAATTCTGATTATGCCCCTGTCCGAGTTAAGGCTAATCGTTATCCCATAGCCATTCTGATACAGCCTGGCGATTTCCGAGGACCACTTGCTGAGCGGTGGGCTTGCGATGATGATCTCCATTGAGTCTCAATGTCTCGACAATGTAGCTTGCCATGGCTGCCCGGCATTTAATTTTAAGCATCCCGTTGGTCATGTTGTAATCGCGAGTAATCACTCTTTGTTGATTAACCGACAGCCTTGGATCAGGGGTAACTTCCAATGTAACGATTCTCTGCCAGGCGGAATCTTTCTCTTTTCCCATGTCGCCAGGAGGGGAGAGATCCGGTTTGTCCTGAATTCGGCTCAGAACGAAGTCCCGGTACTCACCATTTTTTTCACACCAAGCCCTTACGTGCCAGCGCATACCATTGTGAATAACGGTGTGTGGTTGGATAACTCTATATTCCGGTTCTGGGTTTTTGAGGGAGGCATATTGAATCTCTACACGCAGTCCCTCCCGGCAGGCTAGAAGAATGGGGCGAAGCACGGCGGGGCGAAGGTCCCTTGAGGGAGGCAATAGCACCTCAGTATTCAGCTCTCGGACATCCAGCTCCTCCAGAGCACAACTGAGATCCTCCCTGGCATGCATCATTTGCAAATATTCGTCGGCAACGCCGCGAGTAAACATCGGCTTAAAGGCCTTGGAAGGCTTGTAGCCCTTGAGGGACCTGTCGTATTGCAGGTTTTTGGGGGCAAATGCTGTTAGGTACTGGTTAATGTCTTTGCTGGCTTGCTGTCTTCCAATGCCAAAGGCTCTTTGCAAGTGGTTTGTGGTCAGCCGTCCTTCCCAAAGAGCAATTACTTCAATCAAGCGGTACCGTAATAGTAAGTCCCAGCGAACCACCCAGTCCGCCGCATTTTTGCCTGCCACCCGTGCCATCTTGTCTTTCCCCTGAAGAGATATGCGCCAAAAGGCGACATGACTATGTATCCAGTATGGACATGACAATAATAAGTTATTATCTTTGCTGTGTCATTAGCGATGTTCCTTTGGGTGGCGGGGAACATTGATAAATAGCTGAAAGCTAAAGGTATACAGATGAGACAAACTTCGATTCCCGCCGTGCCAATCGGTTCGATCCTGGATATTTGGTGCTTAGGATACTGGCATAGAGTTATTTCAGGTCCTGTTGGGCCTAATGGTAAGCCAAGCTTGATTTCTGCGTCCTCAAGATGGGGTACCGTCATGGAAGAGCCATGGGATGTTGTGGTGCAAGGGAGAGAGGTTCGGCTGGTCAGAGCCCCGGACTCCTGGCCTGCTGGGGCAGAGATAGTTGATAAGGCGCGAGGGTTTATCGGGGTATGGAGGTACAATTTGTTCACTCGTAACTGTGAGCACTTTGTGTCTACAGTCCTAGATGGAAGGCCAAGCAGCCCCCAGTTGGCTAAGTTGGGTGTTGCTGCCTTAGGAGTCTTTGGGGCTGGGCTTGCAATATCTCGAATCAGGCAAGCTTAGAGTCTCAGTTAAAGTTGGTGCCTTGCCTTGCAGGGCGTTCTCTTATTGATAGAGAATGGTGTGCTTTACAAAATTGGAAAGCTTCAACCTTATGATAATAATGATTTTTTTGGTATTTTGATCGCTTTACAGATATGGGTCAGTCTTGGTTGTGCATTGGGTTTTCAGCGAAAATTGAAGGTTGTAGCCGCTGGGAAATGGGCCTCGGGCATGGTGTATGAACTCGTCTCAAAGGCTTGATCACTTCTTCAGGTTTGCAGAAATAGGAAAAGAATAGATGCCGCAGTTGTCTTGGTATAAGCGCGAGGAGGATTTAACCCGCGCAGCGCTCACCCCGTACCGATTGCTGCAGCCAGTCGCGGGTCTATCTTACGGTGAGCCTGATTCGCCAAATATGCTGATCGAGGGAGACAACCTCGATGCATTGAAGGCCCTGCTCCCTTATTACGCCGGTCAGGTGAAATGTGTCTATATCGACCCTCCATTCAACACTGGTCAAGCATTTGAGCACTATGATGACAATGTGGAGCATTCGATATGGTTAGGCATGATGTTTCCACGCCTAGAGCTCCTTCACAAGCTACTTGCTGAAGATGGCACCATTGTCGTTCACTTGGATGATGCAGAGCTTGCATATGCAATTGTTATTATGGACGAAATATTCGGGCGGAAGAACCGGGTAAGTCTATGTACGTTCAAGCAAAGCTCAGTTTCCGGGCCAAAGTCTATTAATCCAGGGGTGGTGAGCATATCCAGCTATTTGTTTTGTTATTCCAAGAATAAGACAAAATGGAAAAGCTATAAATCCTACAAGGCCCGGGAGCGAGATAGTCGGTACTCCAAGTTCATTCTGAATCGTGATCAAGAGCCTGACGCATGGACAGTCATATCACTTAATGACGCCCTTGAAATGCACTTCGGAGAGCCAATTGGGGAGCTCAAACGTAAGTTCAATGTGAACTTTGAAAAGCGAGTAGAGAAATTTGTCCTCGAAAACCGAAAGGCAGTCATTCGCACAGCGCGAGTAAAGCCAAAGGATATTTCGGAGGAAGCACGTCCCGCGTTACTCAAGTCGCAAGAGGTTCCTGACTCTTTCTTTGAGGCAAAGAGAGAAGGGCTGGCATCCCAGTTCTTCTGGAACGGCGAGCAAGTGGCCTTTTATGACAGCAAGGTTCAATTAATCAATGGTGAGTATAAAACTGCCGAAAGGGTGTCGGACCTGTGGGATGACTTACTGTCAAACAACCTGCATAAAGAAGGTGGGGTTTCGTTCCCAAAGGGTAAGAAGCCGGAGACTTTGATTCGCCGTGTACTTGAGCTTTTTACCATTGAGGGCGACTTGGTCTTGGATTCGTTTTTGGGATCTGGAACAACTGCTGCCGCCTCACACAAAATGAAGCGCCGCTATGTCGGTATTGAGATGGGTGAGCATGCTAGAACACATTGCGCGAAGCGACTCAAGGCAGTTGTTGATGGTGAACAAGATGGGATTTCCAAGGCGGAGAATTGGCAAGGCGGTGGAGGCTTTCGCTTTTTTAAACTTGGTCCGCCCGTATTCGATGAGAGCGGCCATATTCGTGAAGGAATCAGCTTTGAGCACTTGGCTGCTCACGTTTGGTTCTCCGAGACAGGTACCGCTCGCTCAGTCCGTGCTCTGAAAACTCCATTCCTTGGTGTCCACAATGGCATCGGCTACTACCTGCTATATAACGGTATTCTGGGCGATGACAGCAGGACCGGAGGGAATGTTCTGACGCGTCGAACTTTGCGATCACTCCCTGATTTTGATGGGCCCAAGGTTATTTATGGGGAGGCCTGTGGTATGACACAGGAGCAGCTCGACGAGCTTGGGATTACTTTCAAACAAACACCCTACGACATCAAGGCATAAACCTATGGCTCTGGCTCTCAAGCAATATCAACGTCGCTCCCTGGCCAGCCTGGAAAATTTCCTAGAGTTGGCTCGGGTTGAAGGTCCCGAATCTGCGTTCAGAAAGGCCGTGGATGATGGATTGCTGGACGAGTACAAGCCTATGCCCGGCCTGCCGGACGTACCGTATGTCTGCTTGCGCATTCCCACTGGTGGTGGCAAGACAGTTATGGGGGCTCACATTATCCAGTCAGCAAGTAGGTCTTTGCTGGAGCGGCAGTTTCCGCTCGTAATGTGGATGGTTCCAACATCGCGAATCAAGGAACAAACACTGGAAGCATTCAGCGACCCAAGACATCCCTATCGCCAGGAGCTGGATGCCGCCTTTGGTGGTCAGGTCGCAGTCTTTGACGTCGCTGATTTTTCTCAGATCAGACCCGCTGACCTGGGAACCAAGGTTTGTATCGTTATTTCCACCGTTGCTGCATTACGAGTAGAGAACAAAGAGGGCCGTAAGGTTTACGATTATCACGAAGAGCTGGAGCCACATTTTACGAGCAGTGCCAAGGAATTGGAATATCTACACAGGGACGACAGCGGCAGAGTAGTCGCCTCCTTTGCTAACCTGCTCAGAGTGCATAATCCGTTGGTGATTATGGACGAGGCTCACAATGCTACCACCCCACTGTCTTATGCTGTCTATGAACGGCTAGGCCCCCGTGGCGTTGTCGAGCTGACCGCCACCCCCGATATTAAGAGTTCCAATGTCCTGGTCAGTGTCTCGGCTTTCGAATTGAAGTCCGAAAACATGATCAAGTTCCCGGTTGTTCTGAAAGAGCATAGTGGGGAGTGGCAAGAAGCCATCAACAGCGCGGTAGCACGCCGGAATACGCTAGCTAAAACGGCCATGGAAGAACCCGACTACATCCGTCCTATTCTTCTTGTTCAGGCCCAAAACGTCAAAGGCGCAGCCACAGTTGAAGAAGTGAAACGGCACCTTGTCGAGACAGGAGTTGCCGAGAAAGCGATTGCCATCGCTACCGGCACGACTCGTGAAATTGACGGCGTGGATCTTTTTTCTCGGGAGTGTCCCATAGAAGTCATCATCACCAAGCAGGCTCTTAAAGAGGGTTGGGACTGTTCCTTTGCCTATGTATTCTGCTCAGTCGCTCAAGTCAAAAGCGACAAGGATATCCAGCAGTTGCTTGGCCGGGTGTTGCGGATGCCGTACGCAACCCGTCGCCGGCAGGAGGATATGAACAAGGCTTACGCTCATGCCATCACAGACGACTTTGGCCGGGCCGCTGGGGAGCTGACCCAGTCCTTGGTGAATATTGGTTTTAACCCGATGGAAGCTGCCACCGCGATTCGGAAGGAGAAAGATCTCCCTCTTGAAGGAGGCGAATTCACAGTGCCGTCTCTACCTACAACTAGTATTGAACTGCCAAAGGCTCCGGACCTGGATAACGTGCCTGAGCGGGATTATCAACGGGTCATGTTTACGCCGAGTACAGAGGGGAAGGGAGGCATCCTTGATCTTACCGACGAAATTGATGAGGCAACAGTTGAGGCCATTGTGGCCACGGCTACACCCAAAAAGCGAGAAGAGGTCGCCGCTCAAGTTGAACAGCACCAGTTGAGATCTTTGGCTGCCAAGGCGCCGAGTGAGCGGGGAGCCGTGTTCAGCGTTCCCCGTCTGTGTATGGTCGAGCAAGGCGAGCTGGAGTTGGTTGATAAGGGTGCTCTTTCGACCAGCTTCACTTGGGATCTTCTGGCATGTCCCCCGGATTTATCCAGCTTTCGTATCAATGATGAGACCATGACGTTTGAGGTTGATCTAGATGGGAAGGAGGTGAATTACCACCTTATCAAGGATGATGCGGCAACCTATCTTCCAGGGTTTGCCCATGATCGCACCGAGGCGGATCTGGTCGGGTGGCTGGACCACGAAATACGAGATCCCTCTGTGAAACAGCCCGTACTCAGGGAATGGGTTCGCCGCGCGATCAGTAACCTTCGGGAATATAGAGGTTTTTCTCTTGCACAATTGCTGAAAGGCCAGTTTATCTTGCGCCGCAAGCTAGCTGAGCAGCTTCAGTTAGCCAAGATTCGGGCATATAAAGAGGGCTTTCAGGAGGCGCTTTTTGACGGAGGTCTTGAAGTCGTTACCAGTGACTCCCCGGATCATACGTTTACCTATCCAGCAGATATGGCCCTGTATCCAGCACGTAAATACTATGAGGGGCAGTATCGTTTCCGGAAGCATTATTATCCGGTGCCGGGCGAACTGCCTTGGAAAACACCGGCAGGTAAAGTAGCGGAAGAATTTGAGTGCGCCCAAGCCATCGATTTTCTCGACGAAGTAGAGTTCTGGGTTCGTAACCTGGTACATGCCTCTCAGTTCTGGATGCCTACCTCGCGCCAGCGTACTTACCCTGATTTCGTCGCCCGACTTAAGGATGGACGACTTCTTGTCATTGAGTACAAGGGCGCGGATCGGTTTTCCGCAGACCAAGAGAAAGAAAAGCGAATGGTGGGGGAGTTGTGGGCCAAGGGGAGCGAGGGTAAAGGGTTATACCTTATGGCGCAGAAGAAGGACGAGCAGGGGCATAATGTAAGAGAGCAAATCTTGGCGGTTATTAGCTAGGCCTTCTATGTGGAAAGAGGGGCGAAATGGTTTTTCCAAAGGTAAAGGGACCTAAAAATGGAGTCTGTAACATCTGTGGGAAAATTGGTCCTCTTACGGAAGACCACGTCCCCCCAAAAGGTGTTAATCGTTTTCCTAGAATGGCACTCCATAAACTGGTTAATAGTCTGGGTGCTGAACCTGGAGAGAAGGGAAAGTCACGCCATTTCCAGCAAGGGGTGAAGTTTAGAACAACCTGTTTATCGTGCAATAGAGATCTGCTTGGCAGCCAATATGACAAAGCATTAATTAATCTTTCTAACCAAGTATCCAGTTACTTATTCAGTCAGCTGGCCAAACCTTCGGTGGCTCATTTCAAGACTCAACCTGGGTTAGTTGCTAGGGCTGTCTGTGGCCATATTCTTTCCGTTGGAGTGGAGTGTTTTCCTCGCGGAGAGATGGGGGATGCATTAGCGGGTTTCGTTTTAAATCCCTTGGCCTCATCTCCTGACGGGCTAAGGGTCTACTATTGGCTATATCCATATTGGGATCAGGTGCTTGTGAGGGCAATGTCTATCTTGCCAAGATTCGGGTCACCGCCTGCTGTTGTATCGTTAATTAAATATATGCCCCTCGCATTCTTGGTTGTATGGCGCCCAGATTCTAATCTTAACTTTCCTTACCCTAATCTAATTGAATACATTCCGAGTGAGGTTGGAGGGTTTTCTGAAATCCCACTTGACTTCACTGTTGTGCCCCCTCACCGGTATCCTGAAATGCCAACAAGTAAAGGGATCGCTTTACACGGCAAAGATGCTTTTCGTGCTACAAGAATAAAAAATTGATAATGAGAACGATGTAGAGTGCTTAAGATCGTGGGTATCTATACTTCAGTTCAGGGTTATGTCCAGCTGGAACAAGTTCGCCACCATGATGGCTTCTATATGCCGTTTTCTGAACTTAGGGCTGAAGCGATACAGAAGTCGAGTTTGATCATAATTTGGTCTCAAGTTCCGGCTTCTGGCGGTGCTCTTAAACGTTAACAGTCGGTCATGTCGGGTCAGCAGGTTGTGCTGACTTCAGACCTTGAGAGCTCCGCCCGAGTTGACCTAAATGACTTTCAGGGCTGTATCTTGGGCGACACAGGCAGGGCTACCGATGGGATGATTGAGGCTGTGGTCAAGAATCGCTTTCCGGATCTCTTGGCTGACCCGGTTCGAATGTGGCGCCTTGGCGCCGGGTAATTTATCCAGCAACCTTTTAATGCCAAAGGCCTGGTAGTTACGGTAGCTCCCTAAAGCTACCGGCGGGAGAATCTATCACTTATCAGGACTTACTGACGTTATGAAGATTCTGTGCCAGTTCTAGCAGGCTGAGCTTACGGCGTGCTACTTTCTCATCAGTAGCCATAGTCGTTTCCGCTGGACTTTAAATTAGTGTTAGATGCTCATTTCTATAACTCGTCTAGGGCGCTAAGGCCACGCTATTTTTGATGGCTAAGAACCAGTTGAATGCCGTAACAAAACGGACAGTTTAAAAGTATAAAAAGGTAATCAGGGATGAAAATAGAAAAAATAAAATTGCAGAATTTTCGTTGTTTCGGGGCTGATGCTATCGAGCTAAATTTCGAGGAAGTTCTGACGACACTTGTCGGTGGAAATGGCTCCGGAAAGACAGCAGTGCTGCAAGCTGTGTCCCGGTTGTTTGGTACATCATCAGCACAGAGGTCGCTACAGCGTCGTGACTTCCACATACCTGTTGGGCGGCAGGAACTGCAGTCTGGAGATAGCCTGTTTGTCGAAGCGGTACTAGCTTTTCCTGAACTGGCAGAGCAAGACGGTTCTCCTCTTGATGCTGTTCCGGAGTTCTTCAATCAGATGGCGGCTTCCGGTGTAGGAGAGCCCCTCAAAGCCAGGATACGACTACAAGCTACATGGACAGATGATGGTACGCCGGAAGGGGCAATTGAAGAGGATATACGCTGGATAAGAGCCCTAGATGATGATTTTGAGTGGGATGACTGTTCCAAAGTTCAGGCAGTAGAGCGCTCTTCGGTCCAGTTTATTTACTTACCGGCTAACCGTGATGCGACGACGCAGGTTACAGCTCTGCTTAAAGGGAGGTTATGGCAGGCTGCCAAATGGTCGACGGCATTCAGGGATGCAAGTTCCGATAATGCGGGGCAGATACAGAGCAGTTTCGAGGAGGAAGAGCCGTCGAAGGTTCTGCTGAAGCGTCTTTCAACGCGGTGGCAACAGGTCCATGAAGCCGATACTGACAGTCAGCCGCGTTTAAGGCTCATCGAAAACCGTTTTGAGGAGCTTGTTCGTAAAGCCGAATTTACCTTTATGCCTGATGAGGAAGGTCAGGAGCGTCGATTGTCCGAGTTGAGTGACGGGCAGCGCTCTCTTTTCCATATTGCCCTTACAGCCGCAACGCTCGAAACCGAGCGAGAAGCTTTCGCCTTGCCTGCTGATGACAGCTCATTTGAACAGGATAAGTTACGCCGAGTCCACCTCACGATCCTTGCCATCGAAGAGCCTGAAAACAGCCTTTCGCCGTTCTTTTTGTCTCGCATTATCAAACAGGCGAGAGAGATAGGGGGACTGTCTACCGCACAGGTTATGCTATCCAGCCATTCTCCGGCGATCCTGAGCCGGATAGAGCCGTCGGAAGTGAGATATTTTCGTATGGATCGGGGTGCCCGGTGCTCATCGATCCGCGAACTGACCTTGCCGGAAGATGGTAATGAGGCAAGCGTTTACGTCAGGCTGGCGGTAAAAGCATATCCCGAGCTTTATTTTGCGCGTTTTGTGATCTTGGGTGAGGGCGACTCAGAGCGCGTCGTTATTCCGAAAATTGCGGAAGAGATGGGTGTGCCCCTTGATCCGTCATTTGTTCCAGTTGTTCCGCTCGGTGGGCGCTTCGTGGCTCATTTCTGGAGGCTGCTTAATGATCTAGATATTCCACATGCCACATTGCTCGATCTCGATCTGGGGCGTAGGCATGGTGGGGCGAAAACCATGAGAGGTTGCTTGGAGAACCTAGCAGATATTGGAAATGACTTTCGGAATAACATTCAATACTTGCTTGGAAATGTCGACCCTGATGAAGCTGATCAGCTCACAGACCAAAACCTTCTTGGTGGAGCCCCGCAGGCAAATTGGCTTCAGGCTTTCTGTGAGGAAGGTGTTTTCTTTTCTTTTCCTATTGATCTCGATTTTTCCATGCTGCGCGCATTTCCACGGGCCTATCAGGTGCCTAACCCCGGTGGACGCGGCCCCATGGGGAGTGCAGAGGCAATTCAGGCCAGAAAGAGCACCACACTGAAAACGGGTGGGAAGCCCGCCTTATACACTCACCATTACGACGACTCTTTTAAATGGTACCCGTATCTGTTCCTGAGCAGCAGTAAACCAGAGACTCACCTAGCGGCGTTTTCCCGTATCTCAGACGGCGATATTGCTAGGTCTGCCCCTCGTGAGATCAGGAAACTCATTGAGTATGTAAAGCAGAAACTTGATCTGTCGGGAGAGGATGCATGACTCGCGCAAGCAAGGATGACTGGTTACCTCAGGGGGTTGGTCGTCTGGAGGATAGAGCGTGGGAGGCTTTACGTGAAACCAATATCAGCGTCCTTGTGACTGCAGGTGCCGGTGCCGGAAAAACAGAGTTCCTGGCACAAAAGGCGGCCTATCTTCTTCAGACAGGTATTTGTCCGGCTCCCAAACGTATTCTGGCCATCAGCTTTAAAAAGGATGCTGCGCGAAACCTTGCAGAAAGGGTTGCAAAACGTTGTCCTAGAGATCAGGCGCGGCGTTTTGATTCAATGACTTTCGATGCCTTTACCAAGGGGCTTCTGGACCGGTTCCGCCCTGCTATACCGGAGCCGTTCAATGCACCCGGAACGTATCAGATTGTTACTCCGTTTCGTAGGGACTATGCAGATTTTCTTGAGCATCATGGTTATCACGGCGTGAGTGCTCAGCAACTTGAGAGAAGAATACCTCTGACAGATCTGCCAATTAATCAGTCAAATGGCTCTGAAGTAGATCGTGCATTAGCAGATTACTGGTATAAACAATTCTTCGGGGGCGATGAGATATCTCTGTCCTTCCCGATGATAAATAGACTTGTAAAACTGCTTCTGCAGAAAAATTTACATATTCGCAGGGCCTTACAGGCAACTTATCCCATCGTTTTTCTTGATGAATACCAAGATACCACTTATGCCCAGTACGACATGCTACTAACAGCCTTCGATGTTAGTAATGCTGTCTTCACAGCAGTTGGCGATGATAAGCAGCGGATTATGGGATGGGCGGGAGCCATGGACGATGCGTTCGATCAGTTTGAAAACGACTTTAATTCCAGGCGCATATCTCTGCTCTCAAATTGGCGGTCACATGAGGAACTGGTTCGTATTCAGCACGAGATAGCCCGCCGGATTGACGGTAATGTAGAGGAGGTGCAGGCACAAGGGACTCGTGAAGTCGAAGGGGAAGTTTCTGCCATCTGGCAATTCCGGAGCACAGATGACGAGAACAATCATTTGGCTGAATGGGTGAGTCGTGAGGTGCAGTCAGGGCGTGTCGAGCCACATGATGTTGCGATTCTGATCAGGATGCGGGCAGATCAGGTGGAAAGCGAGATAGCCCCTGCTTTTACGGCACGAGGCCTCCGGATCAGAAATGCGGCCCGGTCAGTTGGTGAAATCCAGATACAGGACCTTCTTGGAGAAGAGCTGACCGGAATATTCATTCCTTTGCTTCGCTTGGGAGCGACGGACCGAAGCCCGGAAAACTGGGTGTTGGCTCAGCAGAACTATATGTTTCTAGAAGCTGCCGATCCGGATAACGATCTCACGCATGAGCGATTGCTGGTTAAGCTTGAAGTATTTGTCCGTCAACTAAGGGTAGAGCTAGCGCGTCGCCAGCCTGATCCGGATTCGGCGGAAGCTATTGCAGAGTTGCTTCTTGAATTTGTCAATCCCCTGGCGCTGCGTCAATCCTTTCCCGCATATCAGCGAGAAAGGGACTTTAAGAGGGTCTGGAGTGGATTTGTTTCACTCCTGAAAGAATGCACAGAACATAGCAGTAGCTGGACGGAAGCTCTGGATGAGTTTGAGGGCATTGGTCAAGTCGCTTTGATGACTGTCCATAAGAGCAAAGGCCTTGAGTTCCATACCATGATATTTTATGGGCTCGATAATCAGACTTGGTGGAGTCTTATGCCGCAACGAGGTGAGGAGCTGAACACCTTTTTTGTTGCCTTTACCAGAGCGAAGCAGCGTGCGTTCTTCTCTCAGTGTGTTGAGCGAGGGCGTGCTATTGGCTGGATTCAGCAATTACTGGCCCCGGCGGGAGTCGAAACCATAGACGGTACGACCATATTGGGGGCCACATGAGCATGGTCAGGGTATGCTCTCCTAGGTTATTCAATAAAGTTTTTATGTTTTCTTTGGGATATCGAATTCTGCCAATTAGGGAAGAGAGTATTGTAGTGGTCAACTAATTCCGGAGAGTGATTTAGGTTTTTTTGCCACAGCGGGGACGGTGACACGGTTGTAGCCGAAGTAAAAGTGTAGCATTAAGTGTAATTTCCCCCTCTTCTGTCTTCGAAATTCCTCTTATATTCCCCACTAGACACCTTTGTATTATTGGCGCTGTTGATCTAGGGAGCCTTCCCATCCGTCGAGACGACACAGCAGCTGCACGTTTCAGGCTCATGCTGAGCACGTGAGGCGTTTTTCAGAGGCTCCCTGGTTCGCGTTTATACTTGTCTTTCTTTTCTGTAATTGCCGGGGGGAAGTCGGGCTTGCGCTGTCACTTACATGACCAGCTAAACCAGCGCGGGGTGCCGATGAAGAGGGATTGCTGCGAGCTCTTCGGGCCGACGTCGGCCCCAGTGGGTGGCCTGAGAAATCACCGGGGCGAGCTGCTGTCGTTTTTTTTATATACGCTGAATACCATACGGCTCAGCCACTTCATGGCCGCTTCATAGAGTGGTGGGCAAAAGCGTTGGGCGAATACGCCTAAGCGAATATCAAAAGAGGTGAAGATCCAGTAGCGATTCTTCTTAACACCGGCGATGATCTTGTTCGCCGCATGCTCAGGGGGTTTAGCATGACGCTGGAAGCGCCCCGTCAGAGCCTGCACATCGGGGGCATTACGGTCCACGCCGATCACATTGAGGGTCTTTACCAAACCAGTGTCCACGGCCCCGGGGCAAACAAGGCTGACACCGATACCATGCTGACGCAGATCAAAACGCAGTACTTCGCTAATGCCTCTTAAGCCGAACTTGCTGGCGCTATAGGCAGCGTGCCAGGGCAGGCCGAACAAGCCGGCGGCGGAGGAGACATTGACTAGATGGCCGCCTCGGCCCGCCTCGATCATCGGCGGTAAAAATGCGTGGATAATATGAATTGGCCCTAGTAAATTGACGTCGATGATCTGACGCCAATGCTTTAGCTCCAAGTTCTCAACCGTGCCCCAGGTTGAGATGCCGGCAATGTTCATCACCATGTCGACGCTATGATGCTTCTTATGAATGGCATCGGCGAACGTCTGCACCGCATCCGGGTCAGAGACATCAAACGCTCGGTGGAATAAGACTTGCCCGCCCTTTTCCTCCAGCTCTTGCGCTACAGTATCCAGAGACGTTTGATCAATGTCGGTTAGACACAGCCTTGCGCCTTCGGCCACGAGCTGTTGCGCCGTTGCCCGGCCAATTCCGCTGGCAGCGCCGGTAACCAGGCAGAGTTTATTACGCAGTGACTTCATGGTGATCTCCTATTAAGAATAGGAATGATGCCATGCCGTCCGGTTCCCCCCGGTAACCAATCGCGCCACAATAAGGGTCTGAAAATGCCAGCACAGCTTGGTTGGCAGAAGGTGTGACATACTCGGCGATATCGTTTGGAGAATGACTGTGGATGATAACGATAACTGGGTGGCAGCCCCCCATCTCCAGCATCTGGCTCGTACCGCACAGGCAAATGGTCTTGATGTGGACCAATGGTTGCTCCAGCTGGGCAATAATAATCCAGCCATCGGGGCGGAAGTCACACTGCCAATTTCCATGCTCGAAGAGCTTCTGGAACAACTCGATGGACGGTTTCCGGGTTACCCCTTCGGGCTGGTGATGGCGGAGAACATTCAGCCAGCGGCGTTTGGGGTTCTTGGCTACCTGAGCCAGAGTTGCACACGCTTCGCCGACGTTTTAGACCTGCTCGTGCGGTACAACGGACTCCTCAGTAGTTTCGGGAATAGCAAGGTTGTCCACTTGCCTGGCCGGGTCCGCGTTGATTGGGAGTGCCTAGCGGGCAGTCCTCTGTTTCGTAGGCACGCTTACGATTATGTTCTGGGCAGTTTCATCGTGCTTGCCCGTACCCTTCTGCAACCGACCCCCTTGGCTCTTCTCGAAGTTCATTTCTCCCACTGCGCGCCTGAGAATCAAGAGACGCGGTTACGCCTTCAACAGCTGTTTCAAAGCCCGATTTATTTTGACCAGCCGCAAGCCGGAATTTGCTTTGATCGAGCGTTAATGGATCAGCCGCTGAGCCATGGGGACCTGAGTATTAAAACGACACTGGCGCAACACGCTGATTCGCTGATGCAGCAACGACAGCAAAACATGACATTACCGGAAACCGTAATGCGCCTGGTGCATGCCATGTTTGTCGACAGCCCCCCCAGCCTGGAAGACGTGGCGGATCAGTTGGGCATGAGTGGCCGCACTCTGCATCGTCGTCTGGATGCCCATAGCATTAAATTTCGTAGTCTGATTGATGAAATTCGAATGGAGAGAGCGTCAGACCTGTTATTGAATGGCTGTCAGCCACTGGAGGTAGCAGCATTTCAACTTGGATTCCAGTCCAGGCAATCCCTTATTCGTTGGTTCAAGAAGCGGACGGGCTTAACGCCAGGCGAATATCGACAACGAGGAAACAGCAAATCATGAGAAATTCAGATTTCTTGCATCCCGAGCAGGGCTGGGCATGCCCTGAACGTATTCGCATTCCTGCCCCGCCACGTCGGGAGCAGGCCCTCTTGCTGCGAAGCCTGTCCGGATTGGTGCGGTTCTTTGGTCGAACGGAGCTGCCTCATATCTTTCCCGTCATCGGCATCAATGGGCGGATTTTCTGGCCTTGGCTGGTTTTTGCCTCTCAGATGATGCCCTTCGGGCGGCTTCCTGCCACGGATAGGGAGAAAGCGATTCTCCGTGTGGCCTGGCACTGCAGAAGCCGCTATGAATGGGGGCAGCATGTGGAAATGGCATTGAAGGTTGGCGTTAGCGATCAAGAAATCGTTGAGATGACAAAACCTTCCATGGAGATCGCGAATTGCGGCGATCAGCTGTTAGCGGAAACCTGCGACCAGTTGTGCCAGCAACGCCTGGTGGATGAAGAAAACTGGCTTGCGCTGAACAAGAGATACACTCAAAAGCAGGTAATCGAATTGACCATGCTTGTTGGTCACTATGTGATGGTCGCGGGGTTGTTGGTTAACGCTGGCATAAAACTGGAGCCGTCGAGCGAAAGGGTGTTACAGGACTTTTATGAACGTCTTCGGAGGGTGGCGAGAGGGTGATATAGCTATCGGAAGTGTCGGCTCCGGAGCCTCTGCTTGTCCGGACTTATCCCTCTCAACGGTGTGATGATTGGCATGATGCAAGGTTTTACTCATTGTGAGGTGCCATGATGATCCGGTTGCTCTGTTTTTTGGTTGCGCTTTTATTATTAATTTGTACGCCAGCCCATTCTTTTGAACTTGCTGATAGCCAGCGAATAAACGAAAGAATTACTGACTTCGATATTGTCTCCGGGAATCTCGTGAGTGGAACCACGGTAAGAGTGATGTTGCCAACAGGGTACACTGAGAGTGAGAAAGCTTATCCGGTTATCTATCTTCTCCATGGTGGAGGAGGAACCCACGAAGACTGGACGATATGGGGCGTGCAAGAAATTGTTGGAGACCTCGACGTAATTATTGTTCAGCCGTCCATGGGTAAAGGAAGCTGGTATGCGGATGCCACTGTTCCCGGTATCTTCGCTACCCCGAAATGGGAAACCTTTTTCTTCGAAGAGCTTATTCCCTGGGTTGATAACACATTCAAAACCGACGCGCGTCGCGAGGCGCGTGCCGTAGTGGGACTTTCCATGGGAGGCTATGGCGCTATGAGCTATGCCGCTAGGCATCCTGATCATTTTGTCGCTGCAGCATCATTTTCAGGAGCAGTGGATACAAGCGGAGAGCTAGTGTCAAACTGGATAGGCGTTTCCCCCATTATAGAAGGAAGGATGCCGTATTCAATTTTTGGTCTATGGCCATTGGATACACTGAAGCGTCAAAAACACAATCCGCTTAAATTGGCTTCTAATTTAAGAGGAATGCATCTTTCATTTTACTTTGGTAATGGGAAGATTGGGCCCCTTGATAGCCAGGTTGGTTATAATCCAATTGCTCTGTTCATGGGATGGATTCAAGAGGCTGAAGTGCAAAGAATGAATTTTTCTATGCATGACCGCCTAAATGAGTTGGGAGTCGTTCACAACTTTTACCCTTATGGTGATGGACAGCATTCTGCAGGTTACTGGATTCGCAGTTTTAAAGATGAACTTCCAGATTTAATGAGGGTATTTAATGATCCGCCGGTTCCTGCGAATTGGGTTGTTAATGGAGGTTTTGAATACGAGGGAGCTTATGCTGTTACCAATGACTTGCACTGGGAATGTAATGGCGTATGTGGCTTGGACCATTATGTCGAATTAAGTCATTTGGGCAATGGTAATGGTTGGATAAGGAGTAATGATGATAAGTGGCATGAAATATATCAGGACGTTTCTGTTGCAAGTAATACTGATTATTATTTGACAGGGTGGTTGAGAGCATCTGGATCTAAGCTGGCTCTCTTTGGTGTAAGGGGGAGGGATGGCGTCTCGTTGGCTGATAAATCAGTGATTAGAGGAGATGAGTATGTTAATTATCAAATATCGTTTAACTCTGGAGATAACGATCAAGTGAGAGTTTATGCAGGGCTGAAGCCGGGGGGGAATGACTCTTGGATTCAAATAGATGAAGTTTTTATGGCGGCTGGGTATGTTACTGAAAAGCATGATGACGTGGATAGCGTAAATAACCAAGATGAAAGTGATGAAGGTGGCAACTCCCAAGAAGTAGTCATGTCTTCTGAGGGGCTTGAAAATGCTTCCAATAAGCAGGGAGGGGCATTGTTTTTATCATGGTTTTACTTGTTCATCTTGCTGGCTATTTTTGGAAGAAATAATGCGTACGGGTCAGCTTTTGGGTGTGGTGATTAATAGTTTGGACTTGGTATATAAGTAGTGAGCTTGTCTTTGATTGTTTGCCATGGAAGTTTTAGTGATTGAGGTTTTTTTCTGTAGTAATTAAGGCCTGATATGATAGTTGCGGTTTTTCCTAGGGTTTTTGTCAGGTCAAGTTCAGCCTACGATTTTTTCAGATGGCTTTTCCGTCGTAAGGTGAACCACAGTTTTCCGCCTATAGAGCTTTGAATTACAACCAGTTCCCCGTGCGCCGTTCTGGCATTCAAAGTGGTAATCGCTGAGATGTCCAGGAGCAGAAAACGCATCCCGGGAAGTTGATAATTGAAGCGGTCGGATCGTCTGATGGCTCGTGTCTGCATGGTTTTCCAAGTGAATAATCGACTTGGTGTCACCTCCACAATATATGTCCCTGACTTAAGAGAGTAACCCAGCTTGGGTTGCATTATTTGTGACATTAAAGTTGTCATTCTCCGCCACCTAGAATGTCCAAAAAAGATCCTGTCATTGGTGTGATTATAAGGATCTAATAAATGGATGTTCGGTTGATTAATTTTAGTTTGGATATAGAGCGTATATTTCTTTCTTTTTAGATTAAAGAATGGTGTGAATGTTTTTATTTTTCCATTTTTTGTTATTGGAATTATGAGGTTTTCATGATTACAAGAAACGCTTTTTTTGCAAGAATATATGTTTCCTCACTTTTTATGGTTTTTGCATCCGCGGCGTTCGGATCAATGGGGAATGCCGCCAGTACTTACGGTCTTTTACCCTTCGATGTGGGTACGGCCCAAGCTATGTCGCTGTTTAATACCCAGGCGTCTGCGCTCTATTACAACCCGGCTTACTTGACCCAGGACCCCCGCGGTGAACTGACGCTGGGGCTGCTGCATGCCGAACATGATTTGAGTGTGGTCGGTAACGGCAATCCCAGTGGTGGTGGTGCTGCGGTAATCCGTGACGGTGACAAAGCCAATGTGGCTGACGCCCAACAACAGATTATCGCCCTCAAGACCGATCTCTCGGACATGCTGAAAGGGGATTATCCGCTCTATTTTGGCATTATTGCCGGGGTCGAGAAGTTCGGTGAAGAAATGATGGCCTTTAATTCAGGGGTGGCCCTGGAAGGCCAGTTCATGCGCTACGGCCGCCAGCCCCTGTTCCTGAACCTGGGGGGCGGGCTTGAAGTCGCCAATGGTATTACCACCGGGGCGTCTGCCCACGTCTCCCTAAGTAGTGAAGCCACCTTAATTGCCAGTTCGGATCTGTCGGGTACTACCCAGTATGAAGAGCTTACAGTGACGGCCAAGCCCGTCATTCGCCCTGTTCTGTCCATGAATTTGGAGTGGGGCAAGATTTTCTGCAGCAAGGAAGACTGTGGTATCTGGGCCGGACTGGAAACAGCGTTTGTGTTCCGTGGCCATACAGAGGCCCGCACGGCGGTGGAATCCAACCTGACTATTCCTGGCACGGTGGTGGACCCTGGCATTACCGTACTTATTGGCACCATCGACTCCTACCAGCCGGACATTCTTAGTGCCGGTATTCTGTACCACTTCAGCGATAACTTCCGCGCTGCCATCTCTGTTGAGCAGCAGAACTGGCAGGACCTGGAAGAGGTGCTGGGGAGCGATACAGTAAAAAATCAGGCCAACGCCACGTTCAAGGATGTGCTGGTACCGCGCATTGGTGCCGAGTGGACAGTAAACGAACACATGATTCTGTTTGGTGGTGTGGCGTATCAGGAAAGCCCGCTCGAAAGCTTGCAGACGCCGGACGTGAACTACTTTGACAATGACCGGCTGATTGTAGGGGTGGGCAGCTCCCTGATCATCAAGAACCCGCCGATTCTGGCCTACCCCATGCGTCTTGATTTCGGCTATCAATACCAGCAGCTGCAAGAGCGTGATTTCGAACTGATAACAACTCGGCCCGGTGTCAGTAACCCCTATGAGAGCGTGAACACCGATGGTGATGTGCATGTATTCAGTGGTTCACTGACCGTCAAGTTCTAAGCAGAGGTGCATCATGAAAAAGAACAATATTGCACTCGCACTGACCGCTCTCGCCACTGCAACCTTGATGGGTTGTGGTGACGACAGCGCTGATGTGAGCTTCGACACCGCGACGTTTAACCCGCGCAACCTGCACTACAGCTACCCGCTGGATAATCAGCAACATGTGGCGCCGCGAACTATTGTGGCGCTGCAGTTCAGCCAGGAAGTGACCGCAGAGGCCAGTAATTTTGTCTTCTCCGGGCCGGAGGGGGGCGTGCCCTTCACGCTGGAATCCGTGGCCGATGGCCGCGGTGTGGTGCTGACTCCGGACGATGCGCTTAATCCCGCCACGGATTATGAAGTGGTTATGGATGGCGTCACGGTGTTGGGTGAAACAGTTAACTTCAGTGATGGCGCACTGAATTTCACCACCCGGGCGGCGCTGGAAGGCCCGATAAGCACCCAAAAAAGCGCTGCGGACTTCAAGGTGGATTCCCTGTTTCCGGACGATCAGCAGTTCGAAAGCATGGATTTCACCACCTTCCGGTTGCGTACCTCCCACCCGATTGATGAGTCCACTGCGATGTATGGCGATACCATTAGCCTGACCCGGGATGGTGAACTGGTGCCGGCCCAGCTGTTGGTCGGGCGCACGGCCATCAGTGTGGATCCCAAAGAGGACATGGCCCCGGGCGCTACCTATGAGCTTTCGGTAAACGGCCTCAAGAGTGTATTTGGCGACGATATTGAGGCGTACACCCACACCACGGTGCCTCAGGACACCACCTCGCCGACCACGGGTGAGCGGGCTGTACTGGTCACCAATGCCCCCCCGGCGGATCCCTCCCTGGGGTGCCAGGATGAAGGTGTTCGCGTTTCTGAGCTCACTGGCCAGCCGATTAACTGTGTTCCGCTAAACAGCACGCTGTTGCAAGACAAGACGGTCTCCAAGCAAAAGGGTGATGTGTATGCTGAGTTGGCATTTACCCCGAACTTTCCGGAAGTTACGCCGCTACGGGTGAAGAAGGGTGGAATCCTTAAAGGGGATTCCCTTGAGGTATTGATTGGTGGTGCGGTGCCAGTCGGTTTTGATTCCGGTGATGTGACTGTTCAGATTATTTCTGATGCCTCTGGTTATTTGTTCCCCAACCCGAATGCAGAGAGCGATGACGCACCGAAGAAACTGCGCCTGTTTATGGATGTTGCATTTGCAACCAAAGATCCCAGGGCCAACGGTGCATTTACGCAGAAATTGTTGCATTTGGAGCTGGTAGGCGCGGGCCTGATTGAAGATGGGCAGCTTATCGCTGATGCCATCACCATTGTCGAACCCCGTGTACTGGGGGTGGATAGCGCCTACGGTGTGCTCAGCTTCCGCATGGAGTCCTATCAAGATCAAGAAATCGCGCCGCAGAAGCCCATTGATACGGTGAATCCCTTTGTGCCGGCGATGGATGGCGGCAACGGGGTGGAACTGTCCTGGCAGCCAGGTAATGTGGCAAACCGTATGGAGCCCGGCGATCCGATCATTATCCACTTCAATGAAGTGTTGGAAGAGGCCACCATTAAGAGCCCCGCCGACGCTGACGCCGAAGGCGTTAGCCCCAGCCTGATGCTCACCAAGGGCGGTATGCCGGAGCCCTTTTCCTGGAAGCTGGATGGCAGCGCGCTGATTATTACCCCGGATACCCCGGTGGAATATGGTGTCGAGTATGTGGTCACTACCACCCCGGAGATTACCGATCTGGAAGGCAATGCGCTGCAAATGCTGGACAGCCTGGAAGGCGACAACAGCCTGGACTTCACCCTGCCTGAATATGTGTCAGTCGATTTCAATGCGCCACAGCAACTAGATAATGGACCGGTAGATGTTCGCCGAAGTCCTTTTGTCACTACAACATATCCTGGTTTTCCCTGTGCAAGTACTTCTGCGACCCAGGCAGAAATCAACGCCGGTTTTCAAGGTGTATGTATATCCTCTAGCCCTAAAGACGAACAGGTTGAAATTGATAAACTTCCTATTACATTAATGCCCGCTAACCGTAACATTCGCGTGCGTTTCTCTCAGAATATGAATGCCGAAACCATCGTTCTTGGGGACACCTTTTTGGTGGAAAAAGAAAAGGAGGGTGAATGGAAGGCCGTTTCTGGTCAGTTAGAGGTGGCTAGCCGTAGCCTTGCGTTTAGGCCAGAAAGTGCATGGGAAGAGGGTGCTTTATACCGTTATGTATTGCTTAGTAATGGTGGTGGGACTGGTTGCCTGGGTATCTGTTCCGTAGATGGCCTGCCTTTGCAGACAGCGCTCCTTATGGGAGATGGTTTAAAGAGTGGAGGGCCGCATATGGAGATTCTTTTCCGGGGATCCTCTCCTTCTAGTACTGTTTTCCAAGAGTTGGCGAATCTTCCCAGTGTGGATGTAAACAACAATTTACAGATTGATTCAAAAGAAATTGCAATAACTTCTGCTGAGATCAGTCCTTCTGATTTGCTAGATAATGCGACATTGGTTCTACCTCATGAGGGAGGTGGGGGTGGAATTATTACAAAAGCAAATACTGGGTGCGGATTTAAGGCGCTTGGGCAAGGCGGCGCAATACGATGCGATAGTAAAAAGGTGATGTATGTTTCGGGGGCGCTAAATTCAGAAATATTAAATTATGACTCAGAGAAGGAAGGTATTCCTGTTGTTATTTATCCCACCATGGTGGCATTAACAAATTTAGACTCAGTAGCAATAATCGGCTTGCCTTTAGATACTGATGAGTTGGGTGGAACGTTGAGTAACATTCCTGTTATTGGAGGAATACTTGGAGGTGTTGTGAAAACGTTGGGGGATGTCCTTGGCGTTTTGGGTCTTGATCTTAGTGATACAATTTTAGGCGAAAATATTAGCTTGTTGCCTGTGGAGTCATCAACAGGCCCTAACATCATGCGAGTTCGATATAACCAGGATGCAGACGGTCTGCGTACTGTTCCACCTATTGGTTATATTTTTGAAACCGAAGATGGCCCCATGTTTAGAATTACATTTGATTTGTTGTTTGATGCTCCGGGATTGGTTGTTTTAAATGGTGCCGGTGGGCATGATGTTAAAAGTAAGCCTATCGATGCAGTTACCCTTGAAGGGCCATTAGATTTTCTTCCGGATGGGCGGCTGTTTTTAAAAATGAAGAACAAAGAAGAAAAATATGTAAGCTTGAATATCTCTTTGGCTGGGCTGGAAGGAGGGAAGATTAAACTGAAAATTCCGCCAGGAGGGATCAGTCTTAGTTATCAAAGTTCATCAATAAAATAAGTTTTTAGGCCTTGTCATAAAATTTAGAAGGCCTGTTAAGACAAATTCTGTAAAACTAGGATAAAGGGGTTTTCGCTATATAAATTATATCTTGGAAATCTGCTTTTTGATGCCCTTTTCAAGAGCAAGCATTTTTCGCATGGCAACCAATAAAAATCAGCGATGCATCGAACGGGGTATCCGTTTTAACGCAGGCCCACAAACTCGTCAGGTATTTCGCATTACCGCCACTTGGGCCTGCAGTTTGGTTTTCCTGCGGGCTACCAGGGTTTCATAAAATGCCTTGGCATTCGGATCAAAGCGCACGGCTGACATGGCGGGCATATACAGCGCTGAGCGTATGTGCGCGTTGCCTGCTTTACTGATTCGAGGCCTTATGAACGCTGCTTCTAGACTGGTACAGGCGTATATCCAGCCCGGCACGACTGCTGACCTGTGAGCGAATTTCAGGTGATCCGGCAAGACGCGGAGCTCAGCCAGAAACGCGGGGGCCGTTGCCTGCGCGATACCCTTGGCCGCGCAGAAATGCCGGTATAAACGCTTGAGCTCAGGTGATTGTCTCAGAAGCGTCATCGCAGCCTGTTTCAACCGCTCAATGCGTCGACCAAGCATCTCAATCGCTTCCTGCTCATCTTCAACGAGCAGCGTGGGCGTAGATTGCGCGGCCTTCATGGCGTGGAGGCGGTTCTTTGCCTGTGTCTGGCTACCGGTCAGGCGGTTGATCTGCCTTCCGAGGCTTCGAAGGGCTTGGCGGTGCTGATCTGGTGGTGTCCACAAACGGGGCTCCATGCGCATGCCGTACTCGGCCAGCAGTGCGGCATCTATGCTGTCGGTCTTGCTGTTCTGCAGCTTGATATTGGCGAAGTTCTTGGTGCTCTTGGGGGGG